>Ga0210390_10000540_pt1 | contig 41146 bp, 37 predicted proteins | sample IncBWH11OmetaG_FD_161050 | JGI IMG/M metagenome (GOLD analysis project Ga0210390, IMG submission 161050) | Forest soil microbial communities from Barre Woods Harvard Forest LTER site, Petersham, Massachusetts, United States - Inc-BW-H-11-O ... | reverse complement strand
ACAGTACGCGTGCCCTCGAAGTTGTTGAGGTCCGTCGCGGTGAAGCCCGGGCACGCAGCGTTGACCTTGATGCGTGTCGACTCCAGATCCAAAGCGAAGGCGACCGTGATCGCGTTGAGGGACGTCTTCGACCAGGAGTAGGTGCCGAACATCCTGCGATGCGGATTGGTTGGGTCCGAGTTCCTCGTGAGCGAGCCGCTGGAGCTCGAGACGTTGACGATGCGTGCTGCTGGCGCTTCGCGAAGGAGGGGAAGCATCGCTTGCGTGACGGCTATGACGCCGAACACGTTCGTCTCGAACACCGCGCGCACCTCGTCGAGAGACGCGACGCTCGCGCGGCCCGACTTCGCGATCTCCTGAAGAGGCCTGCCCGGCTTGCCCACATGCGAGACGCCCGCGTTGTTCACGAGCACGTCGAGACGGCCGAGCTCGTTCTGGATGCGCTCCGCCGCGGCGGCGATCGAGGGCTGATTCGTGACGTCTAGCTGGAGGGCGCTGGCATCCGCTGCGACGCTTTTCGCGGCTGTCTCTCCATGCTCGAGGTTGCGCGAACCGACGAGCACGGTGAAGCCGTGCGCCGCAAGATCCTTTGCGATTTGAAGACCGATTCCTTTGTTGGCCCCGGTGACCAGGGCAACGGGTTTGTTCTGCATAGCAATCTCCTTATTCATTTGTACCCTTCGAGTCAGTACTTGGCGCTTCAGATGAAGGCCATCTTAGTTCTTGATTTGGCTTACGACTGGGGTGTAGCCGCCATTAGTCGCTTCCCAGGAATTCCCCCGATGGAATCAAGAGTGGCAATCATTTCGGGAGGAATTTGTAGCGTTCGAGCCTTGAGATTCTCACGAAGATGTTCGACCGACGATGTGCCAGGGATCAACAGCATGTTGCGCGACCGCTGAAGCAGCCACGCGAGCGCCACCTGCATCGCTGTGCTCTGCAACGATGCTGCCACTGTGTCGAGTTTCGACGATTGTAGCGGGCTGAATCCTCCCAAAGGGAAGAACGGGACATACGCGATATCCTGCTTCGCGAGTTCCTCAATAAAGCCGTCATCGTTCCGCTGTGCCACGTTGTAGAAATTCTGCACGCACACTATCTCCGTAATTCTCTGGGCCTCCGCTAGCTGCTTGGGAGTTACATTGCTTAAGCCGATGTGACGAATCAATCCCTGACGCTGGAGTTCGGCAAGTACCGTCAGAGGTTCTTCAATCGATCCCTCCGACGGCTCCGCGATTCCTCCAACCCGCAGATTGACGACTGCAAGCCTGTCGAGTCCCAGATTTCGCAGATTGTCATGCACGCCGTCGATCACCTCTTGCCGCGAAAGAGCGTGAAGCCAGGACTTGTCTTCGCCGCGCCGGGCGCCCACCTTCGTGACGATCACGAGCTCATCCGGATAGGGATGAAGCGCCCGTTTGATGATCTGATTGGTCACATGCGGACCGTAAAAGTCGCTGGTATCGATATGATTCACGCCAGCAGCGACCGCCTCTCGCAGGACCGCAATCGCGGCGTCAACATCCCGCGGCGGCCCCCACACTTCGGGGCCGGCAAGCTGCATCGCACCATAGCCCATGCGATTAACGGTCAAGGATGTGCCAGCTAGTTTGAAGCTACCGCCAAGTTCCGTTCGTTTCGTCATTTTGTCTGTCCTCTCGTCGTCCCCGACTTGTCGTATTCGGCTCACCCGTGATTAGATGAAGAAAGCTTCAGATTGTGAGTTCGCATTTGCCCCAGCGTTCCCAAGTCGTATTAGAGCCGCGTAAGAGGCCCGTTCAGGCGCGTTCCGCCGCGAGCGTGAACGCCATTCTCGATGCCACTATTCAGGTTTTGCTGAAAGTGGGAAAAGAACGCCTGACTACGACCACGGTGGCCCTTCGAGCCGGCGTGTCGGTAGGAACCTTGTATCAGTACTTCCCGAACAAAAGCTCCGTTTTGCGAGCTGCCTTAAAGCGCCATCTCGACGAAGTAACCGACGCCGTCGAACTCGTCTGCAAGGAACAGAGGGGGGCAAAGCTCGAGCAGATGGCCACCGCGCTCATCACCGTGTTTTTCGAAGCGAAGATGAGAAAGGCCCAGACAAGTGTCGCTCTCTACTCGGTAAGCTCCGATGTGGATGGAGCAAAGATCGTCCAGCAAATCGGAATACGTACGAACAAGATGATCGTAGAAATGTTGAAATCATCATCAGAGCCGCTGACCAAAGATCCGGAACTAGTCGGTTCCATACTGCAGGGCGCCATGGCCGGCGTTATCAGGAGACTGCTCGAATCCGTTGCCCCGGAAAGAGAGTTCGAGTCCGTGCAGCAGGAACTCATTCTGTTTGCATGCGCTTATCTGGAAGCCTGTTCTGCCGCACCATCAATCTAGCAAAGATGCCGGGTTGCCTCCTCATGCGCGGTATTTTGTTTTCGTTCACCTTATGGACTTCAACCATTGCGCTAGCTGGAGGGGTGGCGGCGCGTACGAGGTGCGCGCCGTCTTCTCATCGGGCGCGCGGCGACTGAAAATTCAAAGAAGGTACTCTGAAGTGAAAGTCGGAACGATTGGCTAAGCACTCGAAGAAGATGCTCGGTGCATATGCCATGGAAATAGGCGACATCAGTCGGCGAGGGGATTGGGTCGAATTTGAAAGTGAACCACTTTCGGGCTCGTCCCTTTGCCTGTCTCGCTGTGGAACGGGGTGCGGTTACCCCAGGTCGTCCAGACTCCTTTCCCTTTCCAGCCGGCCTTTGGATCGTCGAAGCGTCCGTCCATTCCTTTGGCAAAAAAGCCCATTGGATAGGGCACTCGCAGTGTCATGAACTTCCCGTTGACCAGGGCGAGCAGCGAATCGGAAGAATTGCCAGTAATGAGGGGTGTATTCCTGCCTAGCCCGAGAGTATCGAACTGATCCACCCAGACGTAATAATGAGAGTCGGCACTGCCGGAGTCTGACACATTCTTGAACTTCGGGCCCGGGGTCGGGTACAGCGCCCACCCTTCTGGGCATTGCCGTCCGGTGGCCTTTGGTCCGTTAAGAGCACTCTTGCATTTGCGTCGATCAAAGCTTGCCAGATGCCCGCTCCCGAGTGCCACCCAGACGACACCATTGCTGTCAATGTCCATCCCTCGCGGCGAATAACCCCACACCGGGGCCCCCGGGTCGTTCCACGGCACTTCGTAGTATTCCGCCAGTGCTGTCTCTGGAGGGTTCGGCCCCGGGTTCAGCCGCACTACCCCGCCCGGGAAGCCCAGCACCGTGCCCCAGACCATTCCGTCCGTTCCGATCGCTAGTCCGTAGAACGCTGCATTTAGGCGCGTATCTTTGGTCGGGTCCGCCACTGCGTCCAGAGTGGTCGAAGTCCCTAAACTTTCGCCGCTCGGCGCAACGACTACTCGCTGCCCGCCTTCCGCATAGGCGTCCCGCCTTCCGTTGCCGTTGGTGTCCAGCACAAGCGCCGTCCAGCCCTGCGACTTCTGTGCGTCGTGTGTCTGGTCCCAAATCTTCGTGTTCAACCAGCCCACTACTCCGCCACCGCCGCCACTGCTGGTCCACAGCGTGTCATTGGAATCCTCGCCGAATAGCAAGTGGTGTGTCCCGAAGCAGGTATCGACCATTGAAATTTGCTTGGTCGCTGGATCGTACATTTCTAACTGGCGGCCCGAGCTCTCGACGGGAGTGAGCTTTGCCGAAGGATGGCTGGATCCCTCCTTGCAGAACGCGGGGTTGTCGCTCGGACGAATTCGAGCCGTGAACCACACGCGCCCACGCCCGTCGAACATGGGGTTATGAACCGTCGTGTGGCTGTCCCAGATCGCTTCATCGCCCCACACCGGGGACGATCTCAGCGGCTTCGCCTGCCCAGGCGTGTTCGGATCGCGATATAGAACCTTGACCTGGCTGATCGTATTGTGCACGGGGTCGAGTACAGGTAAATAGTCGCGGCTCTCCTCGGGCGATCCATAGATCAGCCCGTAGGCGTTAAGGCTTGGATTGCGCTTGTCGGTGGAGATTTCGTCATGCAGATAGGCTTTCGGATCAGCCCAGTCCCACTGGGTTATTACCACGTTGCGCTCAATGCCCTGCGGGCGCGGAGGGGCTTCCGCAGGCAATTCTCCGTTCGCGATCCTGGTAGTCCAATCACCAAATAGTTCGGTGGCTCGCTTGGCGCCGAGTTGAGACAATCCGTACATCATCGCCGTGCCAGCCTGTCCGGATTGCAGACGGCGGAGCCAAGCTTGCGCTGGATCGAGGTCTCTGAACATTCCTGGAATCGTCCGTGTATATAAATTGCCGAGTTGATGGCACGACTCACAGCTATCGGTCTTGATCAAGTGGATCCACTGGCTCTGGCTCTTGATGTTCGATGAAATTCCGTTTCCGGCGTCTGTGCCGGGAAATTCGGTTTTCGCGGGCACCTCCAGCAGGGCATACCAATAGTTTGCCGGATAGTGCTGTGCGGCGGTCTTCGCGTCTGGCGCCACAGTTGGTTTGAGATCCACTACTTTGCCCGGCTCGGTCTGCACTCTGGGTGAATCCTCCAATCCGTAACCGCGCGCCCAGACGGTGTACTCGGCCTGGGGAAGGTCGGGTATCAAGTAGCGGCCGCGATCATCCGTTACCACTTCCTTGATATAGCGTGTCGGCAGGCCAGTTGTTTCGGCAATCACCCAGACACCGGCCTCTGGTCCCTTTGAGCTGGCGACGATACCGCCAATGCCATTGCTGTCGATCCGGATTCCCTCGTTGCTGATTTGCTTTGGACTCGTCCTGCCGAGCGAGACGACTAACAATGCGGCGGCGCCGACCGCCGCCAGTCCGAGAGACAAAACTTTTCTGGTCATGTTAGCACCACCGGAAAATCATAAATGCAGAGGAGAATTGACATTGGTTTGCCGATTCTCAAATAAGATACACACGGCGTTCCCCACTGGCAATGATTCGGCCCGACCGTTCCCTGTTCGCACGGCCGGCGGACGTGTCCCCCGAACGCCATCGAGAACTTCTTGCAAGCGTCAATGGCAAGACCATTCGATGCAAATGAGGCATGTACCCGTTGGTTTCGTCACTCATCGCGAATTCCTGCGAAAAGGACACTGGGAGCTCCATTACGGGTTTTTTTTTAGAATGTTATATGCTGTCCGGTCACTGGTTCTGCCTTCCGTATCACTTCGCTTCCCGGCCGAACACCAACAACCTGAAGGAACCGGGCGTCATCGAGGGAGGCTGATGGGGTTCTGTCGGCTCGGGACCGAGGTCAGCCGTCACTGTGTAGATGCGGTGCGTTTTCTTGTCAAGTTCCATGGTACGCGCGCCGCGTTCTGTCTGGACGTTGTCTACTACCGCGTATGCGTCCGGTGAATCCTCATGAATAACTGTCAACGTCCCTTCCCCGTTCGAGGTCAAGACGAGTTGGCTGCTTGGATCAAAGCGGGCAGCATCCACGCCTTCGCCAATCGCTGGAGTCGCAACGACCTTGCCGGTATCAGCGTCCATAACGACCATCATCTTGTTATGGCATCCGATGAAAAGCCGCCGGTGCCTGAGGTCAATGGCCATCGCAGAGGGGCTCTCGCCGGGAGCAAGGGGCCACCGGTTCAGGATCTTGAGCGTCTTCGCATCCATCTGCACCACCTCGCTCTTGTCCTCGAGATTGTTGTAGACGTGCCCTCGGCCGTCTGCTGCCGCGAACTCCGGACTGCCGCCAAGGTCAGTGCTGCCGACGACCGTCCCAGTGGCAGCGTCGATCGCAGTTGCGGTTCCGTCGTGGTTGAAAGCGAATACGCGCTTCGAGACAGGATCATAAATGATGCCATCCGGATTTTGGCCCGTCTCGGCGCTCCCCATCGTTTTCAATGTCTTGAGATCGAAGATCGCAACCCGATTGGCCTGGTCCTCACTAATGAAACCGCGGCCGAACTCGGGTACGATAGCAATCCCGTGCACTCCCTGAATCCCAGGAATATCGCCTACTATCTTGTAGGTGTCTGCATCCACAACCATGACGTGTGTCCAGCGGGAGATATAGAGCCGCCGAGCCTCGGCATCGATTGTTAAGTAGTCCCAAAAACCTTCTCCGCCAAGCGTCAGCTTAATGAGTCGATGGTAAGCGGGAGCGGCGGCGGCCATCACCTCGAGAGGAGCGGGCTTCGATAGCAGCGCCAAAACGGTAAGAGTGCCGACCGCAAGCAATTGTGCATGCCATTTATTTGTCACTTTCAAGATCCTCCCCGCCGTCTGGCACCAAAGTGCCGGCAAGCGTTTTGCGCATTCTGTAAGGCCCCAGCCAGTCATACGATAGGAGTGTGTATCGCTTGTTTTCTACGTATTGGTCGCGAACTGCTGGTTTTTCGGCGCAGGGTGAGGTGAATCTCGGAACAAACCGAATTTACCGACTCATCTGATTGAAGAACGATTCGCGGAAATTCCGACTCAGTGTGAGCTCGGCACCATTGGCCAGTTTTACGATGTAATCTCCGTGAAACAGCGGGTGCAGCCCGCGTACGGCTGCCTTGCGAACCAGAATGGATCGATGAATTCGAACGAACTGTTTGGGATCGAGTGCGTCTTCCAGGCTCTGAATCGTCTGTCTCGCTAGGTGTTCGTGGTTAGTGGTGTGAACCACCACGTATTTATTGGCCGCTTCGATCCAGAGAATCTGTTCGACGGGTACAAAGACAATGCCATCCTTTTCTTTGATTGTTAGCCGGGTGAGCCAGTGATTCGCGCCTGCCTCGCCTCGGGAGACCGTATTCCGCGTGCTCAGCCGCCGTATGGCTCGGTCGAGTGAAATCGACAGACGTTCCTTATCGAAGGGCTTACGAAGATAATCGGCAGCCTCGACCTCAAACGCTTTGACGGCGTACTCGCTATAGCCTGTGACAAAGATAAAAATCGGTCTGTTTTTGGGCTCAATCTGCTCAACGACCTCAAACCCGTCTAGGCCCGGCATCTGAATGTCGAGAAATACCAGATCGGGTGAGAGGTTCCGGACTAGATCGCGACCTTCCAGTCCGCTCAACGCCTCGCCGACAATAACGACGTCCGTTTCTCCGTCAAGCAATTCGCGCAAGTAGCGGCGCGCGTGCGGCTCGTCGTCAATGATCAGCGTGCGTATCGGCGATTGGAGCGGTGGCATATAGTTCGTTGCTGCGCATTCGGCCATTATGGGCTTTTTTGTAAGGAATGGTGAGGTCGATCTGAACCCCGCCTTCGGGACGATCTGTGTACTCGAATTGGAACTGGTCCTTGTAGTAGAGCCGAAGCCGGGCAATCGTGTTGGCAAGACCCACACCGAACGGCGGCGAGCTTGAACCCGGAGAGCGTACCGGGCCATCGTTGTAGAGCGTGAGGTGCAACTCAGGCCCTTGCCGATGCGCGCGGAAGCGAACTTCGCACGCATTCACTGTACGAGCGGCCCCGTGCCGAACCGCGTTCTCAAAAAGAGGCTGCAACAGCAGTTGGGGTACTTCGGCAGAGGTGGCTTCGGGTTCGATATCGTATCCAAGCATCAAACGGTCACCGAGACGGAGCTTTTCGATGCCGAGGTAAAGATCCGCGAATTCCAATTCTTCGGCCAGGCTGCGCACAGAAACCTCCGTATCTTTCAATGTGAGCCGAAGAAGGTCTCCGAGTGCTACCACCATGCGTCGTGCAGTCGGGGGCTGCTCGGCGATTAGACCGGCTATTGCGTGCAAGGTGTTAAATAGAAAATGGGGGTGCAATTGCATGCGAAGCGCGTCCAGGCGTGCGACAGCAAGCTGCCGCTCCAATTCCGTCGCGCGTGTGCGTTCCGCCTGAAAGTCCAGCCAGATCCGCCAGCCTTCCAGTGCAACCACCAGAACCATCCCGATGAGAATGTCGGACGGAAGGAACCTGACCAGTTCGGACTTCATAAATGACCAGAAGGATGAAGAGTGATATGGAAAATAAGTCGAATAGAGAATCGCCCATTGACTGAGCATCACGACGAATCCGAACCCCGCAACGGTCAGCAACAGCACAACCGCGTTCCGGATTCTCTTCGCGTGGCTGAGCGGAAAGCGCCGAACGCATCTTGACAGAACCGGAAGGGCGAGGGCCCACAGCGCGAAGTGCACTGCGTTGGCGTAGAGCGCAAACGCAAGAGGTTTGTCGCCGCCGATATCGCTTACCATCAGGACGGCTGTGAAAAATAGGGATGCAACGGCCCAGCCAAGAATTACGAGTTTGAGGCGCACAACGTTAGGCATATTGTTGGTTAGTATCATCTCAAAACAGGAGAAAGAACAATCCTGCTGCAGGGCTCGTCATGGCTATGCGACTGGATTGAGAGGCAGCGCCCGCAAGCGTTTACCTGTAGCGGCAAAGATTGCATTGGATACCGCCGGGCCGATTGGGGGAACCGCGGACTCGCCGATTCCGGTGGGCGGCTCGGTCGAGGGCATGATATGAACTTCGACCTTCGGCATTTCGTTCATGCGCAAGAGGCGGTAGTCGTGAAAGTTCGATTGTTCGACTTTGCCACTCTTCAAGGTGATAGCGCCATAGAGAATCGCGCCCAACCCAAAACCCACACCACCCTCCACCTGTGCGCGGATAACATCGGGGTTAATCGCCACACCGCAATCAGCGGCGCAAACCACGCGATCGACCTTAAGCGCGCCTTTCGAGCTAACCGTCACCTCCGCCACATAAGCCAAAGAGCTACGGAAAGAATAGTGCACCGCCAGTCCTCGTCCTTGGCCGGGCGGCATCGGCGTTCCCCAGCCGGCTTTCTCAGCAGCTAGCTCGAGGACCTTCCGATCGCGCGGGAATTTGGCGAATAAACCAGGACGCATTCCGTCAGGAGCGGGCAACTCGAGTATCGGTTTGCTTCGCGGATCCTTGGCAAGCAGCGCACGTCGAAGCTGATAAGGGTCTCGACCCGCCGCATAGGCAACGTCGTCGAGGAACGTTTCGACCGCAAACGAAGTATGGCTATTCCCGACGGAACGCCACTGGTCGACAGGAACGCCAAGCACCGGCGAATGGAGATCCACGAGAATGTTAGGAATATCGTAAGGAATGTTGCTGGCACCAGCAACCGAGGTGATATCGACGCCGTTCTTTATCCAGTCGGGGTCACTACCAAGAAGTGACTGGCCGACGATGCGGTGATGCCATGCGACGAGATTGTCCTGCTCGTCCAGGCCAGCCGTGAGCTTGTGGAGATACATGGGCCGGTACGTATCACCCCGCATGTCCTCTTCGCGTGTCCAGAATAACTTCACCGGAGCACGGCCGCCGATGGCTTTCGCGATCTCTACAGCTTCGGACGCGCCACTACCCCGTCTTCCGAAGCTACCGCCTCCGTAGAGCGAATGAATCTGGATTTGTTGAGGTTTCAGGCCCGTAATGCGAGCCGCATCATCTTGGACTCCTGATATCCCCCAATCGCCCGTCCAGATGTCGCACTGAGTCGCTGCAAGTCGAACAACAGCACTGAGTGGTTCCATGGTCGCGTGAGCCAAAAAGGGAAACTCGAAGGTTGCGGACAGTGCGCGTGCCGCACGGCTCAGGGCCTGTGCGCAATCACCATCGCGTCGGGCGACCGCCCCGGACTGTTCGAGGAGCGATCGATACTCAGCGAGGAATTCGGGCGTACCGCGCTGCTCCGCCTGTGACTCATCCCATTCGATGCGCACAACGTCGCGCCCTCGGCGTGCCGCGGGGAACGATTTTGCGACCACTGCCACGCCGGTCGAAATCTGCGCCACATCGACCACACCCGGCACAGCTCTGGCCGCTGTTGCGTCAAAAGACTTCACGATTGCTCCGAAGCGAGGCGGGCGGGCGACCAGGGCTGTCACCATATCCGAAAGTACGAAGTCGATTGCAAAAACCGCGGTCCCGCGGGTCTTTTCCTTACCGTCGAGGCGAGGCAGATGCGGAGCGCCTATGAGCTTGAAAGTTGTAGGATCCTTAAGGGTGACCTGCTCAGGTATGCGCATCGCTGCGGAGTCATGAGCTAGGTCACCGAAACTTGCCTGGCGCCCTGACAGGGGATGCTTCACCACACCCCTTTCCACCGTGATCTCATTGCTTGCTACCAGCCATCGACGGGCCGCGGCATCCACCATCATGGCTCTCGCCGTAGCTCCTGCCCGGCGATATTGGTCATAGGAGTTCGCGATGGAGTTGCTGCCGCCAGTGGCCTGAGAACCAAATTGCAGATTCTTGTAGCGATCGCGGTCCGCAGGCGCGGGCTCGACGCGGATTTGACACCAGTCAGCGTCGAGTTCCTCCGCAACAATGGTCGCTAATCCGGTGTAGATGCCTTGCCCTCCTTCGGAATGCTTAGAGACAATGGTTACGGTATTGTCCGGAGCAATTTTCACAAAAGCGTTGGGGGCGAAGACATCGTCTTCAGGTTCTTTGGTTTTGCCGGCAAAAACTCGAGCGCCCCAGGGCACGTAGAAGCCGACAACTAAACCTGTTGCTGCTGAGGCGGCAACTTTGAGAAATTTACGCCTGCCCACGCCCAACTTTTCACTTTTGATCCGCACGGCTCATCTTTCTGATCTGCGCAGCTTCATGAATAGCAGCTCGGATGCGCATGTAGGTTGCACAACGGCAAATGTTTCCGCTCATGGCAGCGTCAATATCCGGGTCGGTGGGCGACGGTTTCTGTTCAAGCAGCGCAATCGCGGACATGATCTGTCCCGATTGGCAATAGCCGCACTGGACCACGTCCAGCTTTTCCCATGCGCTCTGCACCGCGCGTGCTACCGGGCCGGAAGCACCTTCAATCGTAGTAACGGATTTTCCTGCAACCGAGTTGACCGGCGTAACGCACGATCGAGTGGGTGCTCCGTCAACGTGCACTGTGCAAGCACCGCATAGCGCCATGCCACACCCATACTTCGTGCCCATTAATCCGGCATTTTCACGGATGGCCCACAGGAGCGGAACGTCGGGAGGAGTATCCAGCGTCACTCTGCGTCCATTCAGCACCAGCGAAGTTGGCATGCTATTGCCTCGTGAGGTCACCTTAGCGGCGATATGCCAACCTGATAAGGCATTTGTCGCGAAGCGGGAATTCAGCGGCGTGAGACGGTATGTCGCGGTGAGCTAGCGCAAATTGCCGGTCGAATTGCGGGCCGTCTCAAACCACGAGGCTTTACATTTCATCGATTCAATCAATTCGGGCGCGCTTCGCACCACCTTTCTGGCGCTTGGCGACAAAAGCTTCGCCTGCATCCAACGCGACCGCTATCTTGCGCGAGAGAGTGGACTCAATGAAGGCGTCGCCTGACGGTGAAGAACCTGACAGGAGACGGCGCAACATAAAGTATGTCCGAGCTTCGGAAAATTCTGGACTTGTGGCGTGACGCGCGAGAGAGCGGGGAAGAGATTTGTCTGGCGACGGTTGTCGAGATCGAGGGCTCCTCCTATCGAAAGCCGGGAGCGCACATGCTGCTGACCCGCGGCGGGCGCCGGGCAGGCACGATCAGCGGAGGCTGCCTTGAAGTGGAAGTCCAGAAGAAGGCCTGGTGGCTCACCGAATCTGGCGCTACCGTTCAGAGATACAGCACCTTCTTCGAGGAGGATTCCGAGATGCCTTACGGGCTCGGCTGCGGGGGAACTGTGTCCGTCCTGTTCGAACGCGGACAAAACGCGCATCGCGTGCTTGCGGCGCTGGAGCAGAGCGCGGAAAGTTGCGCGGCGGTAGCCATTGTATTCGTTATTGATGCAGATACTTCGGAGTCGGTCGGCTCTCGGCTGATCCTGAGCGAAAACGGGAACGCTTTGTTTGAGGCTTCGGCCCCAGCGGGCTCGCTGGTGCTGGCGCAGCACGCGCTGAGCGAGCGCCGCTCGCTGTGGGTCCAAGGTCCAACTTCGTTCTTCGTTGAGTACGTTGTTCCGACCACGGAGCTTTTTGTCTTCGGGGCGGGCGACGATGCGCAGCCTCTCGTCGCATTCGCTCGCGCGCTAGGCTGGCGGATTACCGTCGTCGATGGCCGGTCCAATCTGGCAACCAAGGAACGCTTCCCACTTGCGAACCAAGTGTTCGCGCTGCGGTCCCTTGACGATCTCGCGTTGACAGAGCGCAGCGCCGCAGTGATCCTGACGCACAGTTACGAACAGGATCGCGCGGCGTTGCAGGCGTTGCTGCCACGAGAGCTCGCCTACCTCGGCATTCTGGGTCCGCGGCGGCGGACCGAGCGCTTACTCAAGGAGGTCGCGCCTCACCTCGGTCGGACGTTGGCAGAGTGTTTGTTGCAGTTGCGCGCCCCGGTTGGGCTCAATATCGGCGCAAAAGATCCCGCAAGTATTGCGCTGGCGATTGTGGCGGAAATTCATGCGGTAATCGAAGGACGACTTGGCCTGAAGTCGCCTGGGTGCGCCTCAGTGGCCCATGTCTGAGCGGCCATGCGTAGGCGTCATTCTTGCGGCGGGTGCTTCTTCGCGGCTGCAACAACCAAAACAATTAGTGGAGATCGACGGCGAGACGCTCTTACGGCGAACCGTGCGCATTGCCGCGGAATCCGGTTGCCATCGGGTCGTTGTGGTGCTTGGCTTTGCCGTTGGCCGGATGCGCGGCGAACTCGAGGGCCTCGATGCGATCGCCGTTGTCAATGAAAGGTGGCGCGCAGGCATGGGATCGTCCATGCGTTGCGGCGTGGAGGCCGCACTGCAGATTAATCCTCGTCCTGAGAACATCCTCCTTCTGGTCTGTGATCAGTTTCGCCTGACGGCCGATTTTCTGCGGGGACTGATTCGTGTGCACGGCTGCCCCGAGTATCCGATTGCGGCGGCGCGCTACAACGGACGGCTGGGCGTACCGGCCGTTTTCTCTTCGATCTTCTTCCCCAATCTGCTCGCAGTAAGCGAAGAACACGGGGCGCGCCGGATTCTCGAGCGAAATGCCGAGCATGTCGCGCCGGTCGACTTCCCTGACGGCGAACTAGATCTCGACACACCGGAAGACCTCAAACGGTTAACCCACTTTAAAATCGCTTCAATATTATAGGGTTCGACAGACGGTGACTCTTCGAATCGCATGTCGATGAACTCCAACCGTTGTTGCTGTTGCTTTTCCGTCACCTACAGTCCGTGCGTCAGTTTGGACACCGTGGATTTTTCGGATATGTCCACGGGCGACGACGTAATTCTCAAACATTACTACCGAAGGCCCAACCCCTAATGGGCGAAATGCTCGATACATTCGTAACTCGAGGCTGGCCAGCCGCCATGACTTTGACGTTTTGACTCGACGAGGTTGTTCGCTGAAGAGACTGGTTGTTGAGTGCCTCGGTGCGAGAATTCGGTTTTCGAATGAATGAAACGGCCTGTTCGGGAATTGGGGTTTGGTGCTATCTCTTCACGTTGGGCCAGTTTTCTTGGACTTCCGTCTGACTTATCTGCAAACGGGGAATGGATCCACTTCCCCGGCTACTAGCCTCACCGATTGTCCGCTTCTGTGTTTCCTCTGGTACAGCAAGATCTGAAAGGAATGCCTCCAATGATTTGAGGGTGGCAAAAGTCTTCGCTTCCCGCCGATCCCCGCCAAAAGTGGGCGTGAACGTGACATCGAATACGCCGTCCCGCGTCTCCGAAGCCTTCAGGCGAAGAGTTCCCTCCTGTTTCCGGTCGAGCATGTCCAATACACCAAGGATTCGCAGCACGGACGAAAGTGTCACATCGCCGCTCTGGTTTTCGAAACGGTTCAACGTCGAACGTCCAACGTTGGCCAGAGCCGCCAGATGCTGCTGCGTCAGACCACGCTCTTTGCGCCGCTTGCGCGCTGCGCGCACGATCATTTCCCAATTGAGGCGAACGTTCCGTTCCATCGTTTCCCCATCAGTTCGATCAACTGCTTCTTCAAATGTGTGCTGCCAACCTGCGACTCCCGGATAACTTCTTGCGCCCCGCCAATCTGTCGCTTCAGGTCCGAAACGGCAAGCTGTAGACCAGCGTTGTTCAACCCGAATGACTTTGCCAAGAGTGATAAGTGCTCCGGGCCAAGATCGCTCATCGAATGTGGGCTCGTCCCCGGCGTGATCTTGAGCGCCAGCCCCGTGCGTCGTAATCGTGGGTACACACTCGGCGCCACAATGTCATAGAAAGGACCGAGCCGGAATCCTTGCTCTGTGTAGAGCAGCGCAAAGTTCTTGGAATGAGCGTCGTTGTTACCGAGCAGAATGCACACGAGAACCCGGCGGAAAAGCCGGTCGATATCGATCTCGCGCTGCTCAGTCTGATGGGCCCGCATGAACTCCGCCATCTCTCCATACGAACCCTCATATTTCGCTTCGGCAGGCCGTCCGAGGAGTTGATTGAATTCCTCGAAGTGGATTTTTTCGCCCCGATCGGTGCGATCGAATCTCCGGACGAGCAAACAGTTTCCTTGGATCTTTTCTACCGGGGTAACTTCGACTTCGACGATTTGATCCGCAGGCAGAAGGACCCTCGCCGCACTCGTCGTCAAATACTCCAGTTCGACCAGATGTTCCAATTCAGGGGAAGGAAGTTTCGCGATGTGTGTGCTCGGCTCGCCGCGCTGCGCGGGGCGGAACTTCTTTCCCTCCTGTACCGCGAACAGCTTGGGTTGGACGCCTGAAATCGAGGCTCGATTCGCGAGCGCCGCAATTTCTTCGCCTGAACCGTGCGTAAGGTCCGGAGTAGTGGCGGGCTTCGGATCGACGACAGAAACCGCGCCAGGGCAATCCAAGCCAAATGCCAGCAGGCGCGCGAAACGATCATCTCCCCGGATTCCGAGCGCGCGCGCTTGTGCCCGCGCCAGCCATCCTTCGGCTACGAGATTGTCGAAAAAAGGATGCAGCCCGAAGTTGTAGTGGGGCTCCTCTTGGCGCGGCAGCGTGTACGCGATCTGCGCCCCACCGGCATCTAGATAGCTTTGAGCGTAGCCAAATGCAAATCGACCGTCGGGAACCTGTTCAAGGGTTCCGGCGACATTCTAGCCGAAGAAAACGCTGCCGTAGAGTCGCGTGGCCATGTCCTGAATACGAGGCACATTCAGGTATGTCTCGTATATGAAGCATATCGTGTATTTTTGCTGAATGTACTGTATATCCTACATGCTGCAACGCGAGGATTCATCCAGGCAAGATTGAGCGCTCTGTCAAAATCAACGCGGAGATGCGTCATGGCAGCCAAAGCTCTTTCTCTCTATCATTGCCCGTGCTGTGGAACGACGTTCGTTCGCCGGAAAACCCAAGAGTGCCCCGCAGGCGACTCTCGAAGAACTGGGTCGTGGCCAGCAATTGGCCGGCAGCTTTTGCCGATTGATGGTAAGCTGTTCAAAGCACACCGAGGAGAGGTGGCAGAGCGGCTGAATGCGGCGGTTTGCTAAAGCCGATAGGCCACTTCGCTATCTGATACAGCCCCCACACCCGGAGCGATCAAAGTGAACCTACCTTCGCGGGAATCCGGCCCACGGACGTGCCGCCTTTTCACGCCGAGCAAATCGTAGGAGCACGCTTCGCATTTTTTGTTTCGCTGGCTCATGTCAAAGACCGCCTAAAGCAAGGCGACGGTGTTCTCCGCCTTCGGAGCTGGTAGCGGGATGGTGGGTTTGTGATGTAGTTACCACATCTATTAATTACATGATGAGTACTATCCCCGATCGCTGGTTGGTCGGCAGAACTTGCCCGAATCGTTGTTCCCCGTGGGGGGAGAAGAAATGAGCGAAGATGGTTCATGTCACACGGCATCACGGCAGCAAGCATGGTCGGACCGCAAGGCCGTGCTCATGAGCAATAGCACATTGGCAGAAGCCGCAAACTTGGGCCTGCTGGTCGAGAACCGCCCTCAGTACTTTCAATGTCGCGAGATCGACGACACACCGGAGCTGCTCGAGCAGAGCTTTGGCCTGCGCTATCAGGTGTACTGCCTCGAACGGGCCTTCTTGAATCCGGAGCACTACCTGAACCATATGGAGATCGACACGTTCGATGCGTATGCGCTGCATTTCGGCACGATGAACCTTGAGGGAGAACTGGTGGGGACCGCACGTCTGGTGCAGGATAGCGTCGCGGGGTTTCCTCTATTGCAGCACTGCAGCATTTTCCCGTCCGAGACCGAGCTCTATCGGCCGGAGAACACGGTGGTCGAGGTCTCGCGCCTATCGGTGAGCCGGAAGTACCGCCGCCTCAAGATTGATGGCCCGTATGGCGACCACAGCGCGCCGGGCGTGTACGCCGGGAAAGAGCGGCGCGGAGAGCACGCGCAAAACGAAGGTGAACTGATCGTGAGCCTCTACAGGGCGTTGTATCAGGCATCCAAACGCCACGGCATCACGCACTGGCTGGCGGCCACCGAAAGATCACTGCACCGATTGCTGGCGAAGTTTGCGTTTCCGTTTCGGCTGATTGGTCCGCAGACCGACTACTTCGGTCCCGTTGCGCCGTACCTGATGGACGTGAGCGAGTTCGACCAGGTGATCCTCTCGCACAAGAAGCCGCTGCTCGACGAGTTTCTCGTTGGCCTCGAACCGCAGTTCCGTCCGGTGCCACGCCGGTGGTAATCGTCCTATTCGCCGATCGCGGCAGATCGTGACCCTCGTCGCGCCAGAAGTCGAAGTCCGGCTGCTGCGAGCGTTTCGACGCGCCGCAACCTGCGTGCCCGCGTATCGCACGCTGCTCACCGAGCACCGCGCCGTTGCGAGTCAGGTCGTTGACTCCGCCTCGTTCTCCCGCCTGTGCCCGCTTACGAGCAAGCACAATACGTTCAATCGCTTCGAGCTCGACCAGATTTGCGTGGCGGGAGGGATGCGCGGTCTGGCGGGTGTCCTGACGAGTTCAGGGCAAGGCGGTCGCTTTTCGTTTGGGCTGACCACCAGGGCGCAGGCGTCGGCCGGCGCGGACTTCATCGACCAGGCGCTCGACACGGCGTTTCAGATCCGCGCACGTTCGACACTCGCCATCAATTGCCTCCCCATGGGCGTCGGATTCTCATCGCACGTGATGACTGTGGCCACAACCAGCGTTCGTGAGGACATGGCGCTGGGACTCGTGCGAGCGTTCGGCGGGCACTATGACCAGATTCTCCTGGTAGGTGATCCCCTGTTCCTGAAGAGGCTGACCGATCGTGCGAGGGACGAAGGCGTCGACTGGAGCCGTTACAGAATCAACGTTGTCGTTGGGGAAGATATCTTCGGCGAGCACTTCCGCACCTACCTGGCAACGTGCCTGGGACTGGACGTCGATCGGCCGCAGAATGGGTATGTCCTGTCTTCGTTTGGTGTCGGCGAGCTCGGGTTGCACCTCTGCTACGAGACGCCCGCCACTATCGCCGTCCATCGCGCGGCGTCCACGGATCAGGGACTGGCACGCGAGCTGTTGGCGGCAGGCGACCAGGCGACGCCTCCGCCGATGATCTTTGCGTTCGATCCGCTCCGGACGTTCATGGAGATCGTCGCGCCCGACTGCCACGGTTACGGTCGCCTGACGATTTCGATGCTGGATGATGAGACACCCTTGCCGTTACTGCGGTACCAGACAGGCGACGTGGCCCGCCTCCTCGACGCTGTCGAGGCCGCAGAGCTCGTCAGCCGGCGTGGCATCGTCCTTCCCGCTGACCTTCCGCCCATGCTCCTCGCACTGAAAGGCCGGGACCGAGACGCGCTGCCGAACGGATCACAGCTGAGCGTGTACAGAGACGTGCTGTACGCCGATCAGGCGATCGCGCGGCGCTTGTCGGGCGCCTTTCGTCTGGTCTTTACTGGAACGGCGTGCACGATGCACGTCCAGTTGACGGGAGATGCTCGACAGGAGCCGGCCGACGAGCAGGCCCTGCTGCACCAGTTCCCGGACCGGGCCCGGCCGATGCGCCTGGTGCTCTGGCCCTACGCCCGATTTCCCTTCGGCATGTGCCTGGACTACGAGCGCAAGTTCTCGCACTACGTCCCCGGTGAGACGAACCCGCCAGAGGTGTGAAACAGCTCGCTCGCCGGTAGGGACCGCGGATCGCCTGCGCAGGACATCATTTTGTTGAGAAGTTTAGCATCTCGTTTCGGTATCCCGTGTGGTCAAAAATCTCGAACGTATTGAAAAGGCTCGGTTTCCTGTCTCGTAAATTTTTTTTGCACAGCTGCTTTCTGAAACTCAAGAGCATGTACAATCCGGGTTCGACGATCAAGTTTACGGAGGCTCTGTAATGATTTGGGCTCGCATGCTTGCTTACATCACCGGAACCGTAGATCAGGAACTACTGCTGAGGAACGAATATCTGGGCACAGAGAACCGGATCCTGAGAGCCCGAATCAAAGGCAGGTTGCTGTTATCCGATGCCGAAAAGCTCAAGCGCAACTGCTTCAATCAAAGAGTTTTGCTCATCGAGTAAAAGTATTGTAGCAAACATCAGGTCAAGCCGATTTTTTGGATTCCAATCATTCCTAAGTCTCTAGCCAAACGTGAAATCAAGGGCGTGGACGCCAGGATCGAGGAATTCGATTTCGAAGGTTCGGTCTACGATGGGACCTTTTTGCCGGATGAGCTGGTAGAGGCGGGGCTCGCGAATTTCGCCGGAGCCATCCGGGGCAGTGTCAATGCCGCAATTTTCGCCGGGAGCGGCGCCATCCAATCGTACGACAAAGCGTGCTGGCTTGCCGTCCTTCCCAGGAGCCAGCACCAAGTGCAGATCTCGGCTGTGGAACCGGAATACGATCTTTCCAGGCACTACCTCGAGTACGGCGCTCTCGGCATTGACGTTCCACGATCCGCTCAATCCCCAACGGTTCAACGAGGGTTTCGCGGGCGCGCTGAATAGCTGGGTTGAATCCTTATGCAGTTTTTCGGGTGAGGCGAAATTCTGGGCCTGGCGATATCCGAGATATGTCTCGGGAGATCGCCCATCCGTCCAGTCAGGAGCGGCCTCGATTCCAACAGCGGTTTCGTTAGTCGTGTCAGAAGCCAGGCCAGTTGCCCCGTTTTCCTTCAGGAGTTCCTGGATGACGCGCTCGATGTCGCCATAGTCGCCTTCCCCAAAGTGGTGGTACCGAATTCGCCCTTTCGCGTCCACGAGATACTGGGCGGGCCAAGCTTCGTTATTAAACGAACGCCAGATCCCGTAGTTGCTGTCGATGGCCACCGGAAAAGAAATGTTCAAAGTGCGGACGGCATTTTCTACGTTCCTCGGTTCGTGTTCGAACGAAAACTCCGGCGTATGCGCGCCAATCACAACTAGGCCCGCATCCTTATACTTTGCCGCCCAGCTCCTAACGTAGGGCATGGGTCGAAGGGAGTTGATACAGGTGTAGGTCCAGAAATTGACCAGCACAACCTTTCCGCGCAGCGACTTCCGATTCAGGGGAGCAGAGTTGAGCCAGCCGACGGCTCCGCCCAAATCAGGCATGGGGCCTTCGTCCAAGAGAGCGGCGCTCGCAGTCGAAACAACGGGTTTCTGTGAATGTGATATCACGATGACGACTCCCAGGATCAGCGACACTTCCAGCGCGCGACGGATCCAAACCAGAAACCACAAAGCACGCTTCATGATCGCGAACTCCTTTGCTACTAACTCAATGTTAGATTCTTGGTCGCGGCATGTACTGCAAGCAACGGTTGTCGGCAAATGGTTTTCAGTTCTCATCGGGAATACTATTCGTAGTACCGTCCGTTCGCTTCTTCGCCCATGATCGCGAAATCTGCCCGCGATTTCTCAAGTGGATCGGACTTCCACGAAAACCCAATCGACGGCACCTCGACCTGTGCTTCGAGCTGACACGAAGCGCGAAACCCCGTAAAGCGAAATTGTCTGTGCGGATCGTCGTAAGCAACCCGATCCCCGGTCGATTTCCAAACCATCTTGAATGTCATCTTCGCAGGTGTAGCGACGGAATCCAGCGAGGGCCACCGAGGCTGATCAACGACCGGGACGTTCTGCATTTCCAGAGTGAAGGTGCTGCCATCCGGACTGATCATAAGGCCGCGCTCTGGCACAGGAACGACCCAATAAAGTCCGGAGGCTGCAATGGAAGGGTGAAGGTCGTGGATCTGGTTTGCAGGGACCGCCGGTCCCTGGAACAGGGTCAGTCATATATGGGTGAACGTCCCCTGCTGTGCTGCTCGGGCTGCCCAGTATTCGCCCTGCATCACGCCGTAGTCGGTGGTCGGTGCGCCAAAGGCGATACGATTTCCTCGATTGTCGGTACCCATACCGGTAAAAGTGCTGCAGCGAGCGACACGACCCTTGAAATGATAAATGTGCGACGGTTCGAGATTGGGGCCTGCTGGCTGATTGTGACTGCCATTCTTATCCAGCCAAGGAATCGGATACGGATCGGTACTGCCGTTTGCAGTAGCAAGCGATTGATCCGGGAAGGCGTTGTGTGAGGGGGGAATGGCAAAGGAAAAGAGGGCCGTGGCGCCCGATTTCAAGAGGAATCTGCGACTGTAATGCTGTGGGTTTAACCGCCGCCAACCAGGATTGCGTCTAACGGATTAAAAATCACAATCACAGCCAGCGAACCTCGTTTGCCATAGAGGTCTGCAACTTGCCGACATCTTTAGACCACCGATTACCTTCAGTTCGCTTACTGACCTAACACTTACGCCACCCACTGTTCGACTACGTATACAATGCGGAGCCATACTCCGCAGTTCGGCCCCAGTGCGTCGCTCTTAGAGAGGACTGGCCCATGCCCACGCTCTACACCGCCCTGCTCGCGCGGAAGACTAAAAAGAAAACTCTCGCTCCGAAGAATCAACGACCACCAGTTCGCGCGGATATCGGAAAGCTCAAAGAAAACCAATACAGAGAACACGTTTCTGAAAGTTACTCGGGTGCATTCGCTGAAATGATTCGGCTGGAGGAGCCAATCCGGTCCATCGGTGTTGTCGGAGCAGGCCTTGCCGGCCTGTCCGCCGCGTATGAACTCCGCAGGCGCGGCTATAAAGTAAGAGTTTTTGAAGCCTCGGACCGCGTCGGCGGCCGCACTTGGTCGGATCATAATCTCCTGGCGCATCACGTAATGGAACGCGGCGCCGAACTCATCGGTGCCAACCACCCTCTCTGGCTCACCTACGCGGATACGTTTCACTTGGCGTTCAGCGACGTGAAAGAGTACGAAAACTCTCCAATCTATTTGGGGAACCACCGTCTTTCGCCGAAGGAGGCGGACACTCTGTATGAACATATGAAGGATGCGTTCGACTTCATCTCTTCGCAGTCGAAGACTGTGGTTGACCCTTTCCAACCGTGGACGGACCCCGCAGCTGCTGCGCTTGATCAAAAAAATCTCCGTACCTTTGTGAAGCGCGCCGGCTGGACCAAACGATGTGAGGTGGCCATCCTCCAGCAACTTGAATCGGACAACGGAGTTCCCGCCCAGGATCAGAGCCTTCTCGGTTTGCTTTCCATGGTGAAAGGCGGCGGTATGGAGCGGTATTGGGAGGATACTGAGGTTTACCGCTGCCGTCGCGGAGCACAGGGACTCTCCCTGGCGTTTGAGGCCGCCATCCGCGGAATGAAAGTTCCTGTTGAATTCAAAAGCCCAGTAATCGGTGTGGACGCAGGCGCCCAGCGGGTGAAACTGCAAATTGCTCAAACCACCGGTACAGTCGAATTCGACGATGTCATTCTTGCGATTCCTCCATCCGCATGGCCAACGATCGGTACCTGGTCGCCGACACCGCTTTCCAATTTTATGGGTGCACCCGCCCCTCAGATGGGCAAGAACATAAAGGCGCTTTTCGCATTCCGAAATCGTTTTTGGAAACGCCAGGGCGAAGCCCCATCTTCGACGTTGGATGGTCCAGTCGATCAAACATGGGAAACAACTGAGGATTACAAGAAATCACAGTTTGGAATGGTGGCCTTCTCTGGAGCAAAACACGCGGCCGAGTTGTCACAGTTGCCCAACGCGACCGCCTTGCAGCGTGTGACCGCGCAGTTGGATCTGACTTACACAAATCTTTCGAAGAGGACGGTGCGCCAACAGTTCGAAAACTGGCCAACTCGTGAATGGACGTGGGCGTCTTACAGTTTCCCGAAGTGCGGCGACATAATGACTTGGGGACCAAAGCTAAGCGACGGTTACGACGGAAAGGTGCACTTCGCAGGCGAACACACCTGTTACGCTTTTACTGGCTACATGGAAGGAGCCTTGCAGTCGGGTTACCGACTGGCTCGCAAAATCGTACACCGCGACGGGAAAATCTGGCCCCAGCCGCCAATCCCACTGCACCCCGTGAGAAGATCGGGCAAGTGAAGGACCTATCTTCGCAAAACTGTTACGACCTCTCAGTCCTAAGGAACGGGCGAGTCCGACCCTACTAAGCACTTCGGTCTAACGGCGTTCCAATGATCTCCATTGCCACTTCAACGGACAGCCCGTATCGGTATGACTTCGACTTCTTTCCCTTTGCCTACACGAACAGACGTGCCGGTCACCGTCAGGAAGGTACTCGGGGCAAAGTTAAGATCCTTACAGAGTTGGTCCACTGTCAGCTCGATTTTCGTCCCCAGAGAACCGAGTGCCGTGGATAGTAGCTCCGGACCTTTGAACTCCGGCTCGGAAGGCTCGCTGCCCTTTCTCCAATTCCTCGCGGACATGTACTTGAAAGACTGTCGGTAGTCCACCGCATCGATGAGTCTCAAATCGTAAGCACGTTTTACGATCGCTGCCGCGCTTGCTTTCCATCTCTTCTTCAACTTGAAGACGTGATTCCATGAAAACGGAGACGTTCTAAATTCCCGCGCGAACGCACCTCTCGGCAGTAGGAATGCGCCGGCAAATCGGTCGGTCGCGGCCTCCGTTTCTTCCGTTCCAGTTTGTATTCCTGAATGCATGACCAAATGCCCGCATTCGTGGCCAACGTCGAAAATCCAGCGTGACGTGCTCTGCACATTGTGGTTGAGAAAAATTAGGGCCGTCGAACCATCGCGTGAAAACGCATCCACTTGCGAAGATTCCGCCAGATGGGAGACGAGAAATACTCCGGCGTGTTCCGTCACCCGCCCGATCTCAGAAATCGGCGCTTCGGTCCCCAGGGCCCAATGCAGACGTGTTTGTTCCGCAGCTTTTTCGATTTCCTCATCTGTGGATGCCGAAATTCTAGGAATGTTGAGCGCCGGAAACTTCAAGTAGGCACGCAACCGCTCAAGCACCATTCCTAGGAGACTGGCGTGTGCACGAATCTTCGTTTTGAGACGCTCTGGCGTGCTCCGGCGGTGACGGAAACTGCATTCGCCTTCGCGGAAAATTTCGCCTGTTGGCTGATAAAAAAAATCGGTTTCAAATCCCAGCACGGTTCCAAACGCTTCCACCAGGTCAGTCGCCGGCTCTGTTCGTTTCCCGCTCTCGCAGAGCGACACCAGCGCGTGTGAGGCCGCGACCTTTTCGCCCAATTGCTTCTGCGTCAAGTCGCAAAACTCGCGCGCAAGTTGGAGGCGCTGACCGTCAAAGCCGCTTTTATTTAGAACGGACATGGCGGGCATTCTTTTTCTCTGCCTCGCTCTCGTTCGCAGCAAGAGCCTGAACCTGCGGGGGTCCGAGTTCGACAGGCTTAAGCTGAAGCGGAGTGACCTTCCCAGATTCGTTGTCTAAAGGAATTCGATAGGTTTCTGTGACCGTCCCAGCGGTGTCCAGCTCCACCAGAATTACGTTTTCCACTTCGCCCGTCGCGTCGATCTCGACGGCAAGGCGAAGAACGCGATCCACGAGGCGCAACCCGTCGATCTGAAGCGCCAGTTGCTGCTGATGCAGTTCAGCAAATGTCCGTTCCAGGTAATGCCCCGGCGCATCCGTGGCCCCGCCCCGATAAAATCGAATCGGAATCGTGCCAATGGCAAACGTAAAGCGTAGCGGTTCTGCTTCGGCCAGGATCGAGAGCCATTTGTGCCTTTCCGCAGCCGCGCGTACCGCGTAACATTCTCGCGCATAGACCCGGCAGCCCAAGCTCCACTCGTTGTCACCGATGCTAGGCTCGTGCAGAAGCACCGCTTCGTGCCTTACGTCTTGGAGGATCTTGGCGATAGCCGTCAAACGGGCTTTTTCAAGTGGTGGGTATTTGTCCCAAGGTTCGAATGTATCCATGATGGGAACACGTTATAGCACGCTTCAGACATTGATGCAATTAATTTAACGCTCAGTTACAATTTAACGGTTGAAGCAAATTTTTACGGAGCGCTTGAAATTTGACACCCCTGTTGAAATTTAACCGTTGCTTTCCGAACTCTAGATTCTCATAAAACAACTATTATGCTCACTATAAGTGAGCGTATAGACGTACACATGAGAATGCTATTTCAAATTATTCTCATGTATAGACATAATCTACCACTTTCAGTATGATTATACCGCATTCTGTGAGAACTTGCTATGGATCTGCCCTTCACTCAATTTGCCCAGTCGTCGCCGCTCTTCACCCTCAATGAGGCCCGCGCGCGCTATAAGAAGGACGAACGAAATCGCTCCCTACCGAACCTCGTTCACCGACTCAAACATCAAGGTCGCGTCAGGCAGATAGCCAACGGAGTCTATGCGGGAACCTTCGCCACCACTCCGTTAAACCGCTACCGCGTTCCGGCAGCTCTCCGGGAAGATGCTCTCGTCGCCCTCCATTCCGCGCTCGAATTCCACGGAGTTGCCAATCAAACCTTTCAGACCGTGTACTACTTCTCCGCCCGTCTACGTAAGGACGTCGTCTTCGACGGCGTCACCTACCACGGTGTCGTTCCTCCACGTCAGATGCTTCTCCCCTCTCATCGTTTTCTTCAAACCGAACGGGGAGCCGATCATGTCCTGCTTACCGGACGCGAGCGATCCTTCGTCGACTGCCTGCTCTTTCTCGACTACAGTGGAGGCCTCGAAGAACTCGACAAGTCTCTCGCTATGTTTCCTTCTTTTGATTTTGACGCGGCTCTTGCCTATCTAAAACTGCTTCGCAGTCCCTGGCTTTATTCACGTCTCGGCTTTTTTCTCGATCGCCATACAGACAAACTCTTTTTCCAAGGAAAGGCGCGCGACCGCTTTCTCCAAAAGCTTCCGCGAGGGACCGCCTACCTCGCAGACAAACGTCCTGGGCAACGCTGGGTTCCCACGTGGAAACTCATGGTGCCGGAGACGTTCTCGCCTTCGCGAACAGGTTCCGTACAAACATGAATTTCACTCCTACGCAAATTCGCGAACGGGCCGAGAACACCCGCTTTTCTGCTGAAAATCTCGAGAAGGTGCTCCGGCTGCGGGAACTCCTTATCGAGTTTCACAGGCACACGATTCTCAAAGGAAAACTGGTACTCAAGGGCGGGACCGCACTCAATCTCTTTTACCTCAATCTCGCACGGCTTTCGGTCGATATCGATCTCAACTACATCGGGCATATCGATCGCGAGGCAACACTCAAGGACCGTCCAGAGATCGCCAAGGCTGTCGAACAAATCGCCTCCGGCCTCGGCTACCAGCTTCAGCACGGCGTGGACGACTACGCCCTGCGCGAGTGGCACCTCAATTTCAAAAATCACGCTGGCAGATCCGACCGCATCCAGGTCGAAATCAACTTCCTGATGCGAGCCTGCGCACTGACTCCGCAGGAACGCGACGCTGTATCCATCGGGGATGCTGCACCGTGCCGTTATCTCGTTCTGGAAATCGAGGAATTGTTCGGTGGCAAGACAAAGGCCATGATTGACAGGCACCACCCCCGCGATCTCTACGACCTCTATCGCTTTTCCATGGCGAAGCTCCCCCACAATCCCGAACTGCTCCGGAAGCTTACGGTCCTTTTTGCGAGCACGATGGACCATGATCTGCGCACGTATCACATGGATCGATTCAAGGTCTTGGACCAAAAGGAACTCGAACGGGCTCTCTATCCGCTCCTCCGAGCCGATGATCGGCCTACTGCCGATCAAATGCTTAAAACCGTTTCGCCGCTGCTCGCGACCGTGCTGGACCATAACCCCGAAACTTCCTACCTCGAAGCGATAGCTTCCGGCCGATACCAGCCAGAACTGTTGTTTCCCAAACAAGCCGAGATTGTCGAACGCATCCGTCAGCATCCCGCACTTCTCTGGAAGGCTGGTAACGTCGCCGAGCATTTGTCCAAATCGAAGAAGCGGTCCTGATCCGCCTTGTTCTCGAGAATCAAAGTGCAGTCGGTTCGAGACTGCACCGTTTTGTTGAATCTTCCCGGAAATCATCCTTCAGCCTATCGAACTCCCACTACAGTCCAATCACCTCGGTCAATGTCCGAACGCGCAACGTGTCTAAGTCAAAGTACCGTCCATCCTTCAGCGGATACCAGACGCCGTTTCCCCGGCTCAAGACGACTTGATACGTCAAGTGATTGAACAGCACCACCTGACAGACGACGCGGCTTGTCTCATCTCTCCAAAGAACAATCTCGTGCCCTCCCGTTCGGCGCGAAATCCCATCGTCCTCCGTTGCCTGAGTTGCCTTCACGATGCTAACCGGCGTCCACGGAGGCATAACTCCCCGCCGGATGTACTCTCGTATTTCGTCAAACTCCTCCCTGCTGGTGAAACGCCCGCCGGTCACATAGGCAAGAAAGTTGAATGCGATCTTTCCGACTCCCCGATACAGGATGTCATCCAGCACCGGCTCTGCGTGCATCTGATTCAGTCCGCCAACCCGCTCCGGTGCGCCCATCTTCTTGAACACCACACCAAACCGCTCCAACGTTCGACAAAGGCGAGACACATCTTCGCCAGGCGGCCCGACGATCAAAGTCTCCGCATCCACCCGAAATCTCTGCCAGCACTCGCTCTTCTCCAATTCCCCTTCCAGAAACCAATACCATTGAGCCTCACCAAACTTCCGAAAAGCCACTTGGGGCATCGGCTTGCCTCGAAGGGAAGTTCCCGAGGTCTCTCGCTCCGCTGTGATGCGCGCGCCATACCAATCTCCCGCAGAGATGACACGAAACGTGAGTCGCGAGCGTCCGATTTGTTTGCTCTGGGCTTTTGCCAAACGCGCCCTCGCCCGCGGCGACGATCCCGAGGCGGTCATCCGCAAGCTGGCGGAAATACGATTTGTTGACGTCGTTGTAGTACGGCTTGAGGTAGCAAAACGTCGGAGGCATCGGGTTCGTGCCGTCGTAGGCGATGGTCACGGACTGTGCGTTGCGCATCCGTCAAATTGCCCGGTACCGCAATTCTGACAAATCTGACCCGGAAGACTACGCGCGCCTCACGGTCACAAAGGCTCAGGCGGAAACGAAAGCCGCAAGGATGCAATCAGGTCCCGATCGTTCGCCCGACGCTACTTCCTCAGAAAATCCCGGACGGACAGTTTAGTTACAGGGCATGGCGATTTCCGACGACGAGTTTCTGCGTAACTGGTAATTGCTTATGAGCCAATCTGAAGTGATAGACTCGACCGAGCTGGCGAAGCGGCTCAACGTTCCAGAAACCTGGGTTCGCTCGCGAACCAATTTGAAGCGTACTGCCGATCCCATCCCGCATCTCAGGTTGGGACGATACGTGCGTTTTTCCTGGGGTAGCGAGCAGCTGGAAGAGTGGCTGCGGCGCCAGTTGGTGAGTGCGAACGGGGCAGGTCATTAAGGACGATTAATGACCAAACCTGTTCGATACCAAGAAGGCCATTTGTACGTGCATCACGAAGCTTGGTTTGTGCGGTACCGTGAGCCCGTGCGGCAACCCGATGGCTCGATCAAAAACCGGCAAAGGGCTAAAAAACTGGGTGACGTGAAGGATTATCCTCGCGAATCCCAGATCAAGCCCCTGTTCGCAGAATTCATGCGACAGCTGAATGCGGGGAATGTTTCACCGGAAGCCTGCATAACGCTCTCGGAATTTGTCGAGAAGTTCTATTTGAAATACATCGAGGAAAAGCGCGCGTCCACGAAAAAAGGCTATACGGAAATTTGGAACAACCACCTACGGGATCGCATCGGGCATATTCGTATGCGTGAGTTCAGAACGGTAGATGCCAGCAGAATGCTCAAGGCAATTGCCAATGAAAATGATCTGACCAGGACGACCCTGCAGCATATCAAGGGCGTCCTAGCGGAATTTTCACTCATGCGAAGAATGAAGGTGCATTCGATGGTGCGAATCCCGTGCGGGACGTCCATATTCCCGGAAACGCCCGCGAACCAGGTGAAACGTACGCGTATAACCTGAATCAGATTTGTCGAATTCTGGATTCTCTGCCACTGCTGCCCAAGGCAGTCGTCGCAACGGCGGCCTATGCTGGCCTCCGTGAAGGCGAATTGCGAGGGCTCGAATGGACGGACTACCAGGACGATGCTCTAAGCGTGAATCGGTCAATTTGGAAAACCCTTACCAATAAACCGAAAACACGCGCGAGCGCAAACCCTGTCCCGGTCATTCGGCATTTGGCAGAAATCTTGAGTGCATATCGCAGTTCCGTGGGTAATCCCGCCGAAGGAGTGATGTTTCACTACGGCGGTGGCGAACCGATGGACCTCGACAAGTTGGCTCAGCTAGTCATCCGTCCGGTTGTAGAACTGATCGGGCTGGAATGGTATGGCTGGCATGGCTTCAGGCGTGGCATCGCGTCGAATTTGTATGAACTGGGTGCGGACGAGAAGATCGTTCAACGTGTCCTGCGTCATGCAAAAGCGCACGTGACCAAAGATCGCTACATCAAGGCTTTTGACCCGGCTGTGCTCGCGGCGATGAAGAGGATGGAGACGACCTTGGATGCCATGAAACTCTGTGCACCAACTGTGCACCAAATAAACTAGGGCAGTGTGGTAAGCTGTTGAAAGCACGCTGCGGAGAGGTGGCAGAGCGGCTGAATGCGGCGGTTTGCTAAACCGTTGTAGGGGCCAAAACTCCTACCGGGGGTTCGAATCCCCCCCTCTCCGCCAGAAATTTAAGTGGTTGAAAATACAGACCTTTTTCCTAACGGTTTTCCGTGTTACTCATTTGTGGATTTGTCCCCACCGAATGTTACTATTTTGTGAAGTAACGTTTGTTTGTAAATATTTGAGAAAAAAGGACTTCCGAATCTTGCTTCTGGGGGTTCGAAGCCGCCCTTCTCCGCACCACTCAACCTTTAAAGAAATTACGAATTCTGACCATCGAGAAATTCTTGTCACTGTTGTGCCGCACAAAGTCGAAGTGATGTTTATCCATCTTCGTAATGAATCGATCTTGAAAAACTCAGCATTCCTCTTCGAATCGCTCTCAGCGCACTGAGCCTTTGTAGTGATGTTCGATCGGACTTCCCGGTTTTCCCGCCTAATTAACTGGTTCAGGCTGAGCTAGCTCGAAGCCGTACTCTGCGGCCGTCTCGGTAATGGCCGCGCGCACTGTGCCGACGCGGTCAGGCGGACCAAGAATGTTCAGCCAGAATTTCGTCCCACCAGGATACTGCGCAAGTTTGCTTTTCAGCGATGCGAGATCAGTTGCCGTATATTGGTTTATGCTCGCTATGATTTGTTGCCCGGCGAAATTGACGTCAACATTGACCACGGACGTCCGGTGCCACTGTTTTACGTTGTCCCTCTCTTGCCCTAGCGTCAGGTTTTCCAACTCCGTGACCTTGTCGTCTGTCAGGAGCCAGGCCGGTGCTCTCCCGATCGCTTCGACTAAGCCGAATTGGAAGCCTACAGCCTCGTTTGCGTCGCTCCGCATTCCCGGCCGCATCGACAACTCATTTCCCCGATCTGACCATTGCTCATGAAACTTGCGCAGCCGATCCCACAACGCCTTTTCTGCTTGCGGGCTGCCGAACTTCGCTAGCGTCTCGGCAGCCTGCCGCGCGCGATTTAAGTCCGGGCCATTCAAACGCGCCATGACGCCAGGTTCCACTTCACCCCAGCGATGCATTCTTATCACCGCCGGCAGGGCATTTGTCATGCAGAAGCTCGGCGCCTGTGCCAAACGTTTGACTCCGTAGTCCGGATCCACTCGTAGGAAATAAACAACGAAGCCGTCCTCGGTGACGCAGTCCCACTGACCCTCAGCGGTCTCGTAAACGCTTTTCACTCTCGGGAGGATGGCCTTGGTCGAGTACCGCCCGATCAGGTGCGCGTCCAAACCCTTAGTGCGACTTTCTTTATCCTCGATTCGAGCGGCAAGCATCTCGTCAAATTGAGGCAATTTTTCGTTAGGCAGCAGACCTAGAGTTTCGCCCTTGACCGTGAACATGCCATTGTCCAGATGAGGATGCTTGATTTCTCCTAGAAATATCGGAGTAGCTTCAATTGGGTCCAGATCGTAGAGGCACCGCAACGCGAGATCACGCAACATTTGATGATTCATGTTCGGCTGCTCTGCCACCTTCTTGAGAGCCGCACTCATGGCCTGATCTTTGAGCCGTTCCCAAAAGCTGGTCAGCAGATTCCACTGTTGGTCCTGCGATAAATTCAGGAATGCTGCAGCAACCTCACGGGGCGGTAGTCCCGCGAGTGGTTTGACGTCGTCAGCTCCATTCGACGGGCGCAGTAGCAGTGTCTGCACAGTCTCAGCTCTGGCTTCCCCATTTTTCGTGGCCACCAGCGCGGCCGTTTTCTGGTAGAGGCCATCCTGTAGCTCTTTGAGTTCTTTCTCCCAAGCCTGCATTCGTTCGCTCCAGATTTTTTGTTGCGCAGCATCCTTTTGGGGATAAGCCGGGAGAGCGTCGTGATTGAGCTGAAGTTTGAGTTTCGCCAAGATATAGAGATAGTCTCCAGTGAGCGCGATGTCGGGTGAACCCATCTGTTGTTCGAGTTCTTGTACGACCAAATTCTGATAGCGCGAACCCGCCAGACCCGCGATTTCATTCCAGCCACTGCGATCCCTGGGTGTGCCAAGACGAAGCACGAGTTCATGCACGGCTGCAGGAGTATCCAAAAATCGCAAGGCTCGCAAAGCTGCGATCTTCTCGGCCTCGTTGCTCGATCCCATGCTTAGTGTCACAACTGCGGTGCTGAGCGTTTGTTGTTGCCACGCCGCGTCCGCAGCGACAACATCAAATTCCAAGTCGTTAGATCGCAGTTCGATAGGTTCAGCTTTACTTTGAGTTCGGCGAGTAACGCGACCCGAGGTCACGTATAAGGAATAGTGGCCCGGCTTGTCGAGGGCGATCCACTCATTTAGTTCTTCGCGAATGACCTGAGGCTCGCTAGAGAGTTGACGTGCTCCTCCCAGGCCACCGCCCATAAATGCCCCGGTGGAATAGTAGCGTTCGAGCGGGTCACGGCCTGGCGGCGTAACGTGAAACCCCTCGATGTTTAGCCGGCCACTCCGGTCATAGTTCCGCGTCTCCATGTCGTACATGTCCGGAATGGAAGCATGGAACGACAATTCGAGCGGAATGATTTCCCCCACATGGAACCGACTGGTTCCATCGGCAAATCGAATCGTCAGAGAAATACCGCTCTCGTTTTGAGCAAATAGAGGTGATGCCAAGATCAGGGCCGCAAGCGCCAGTCGCAACGGTTTCATGCGAACACCCCGTCAGTTATCCCGCGCCATTTAGAATGACATAGTTTGCAGTTAAGATGTTGTCAGCCAGCCCCGGTAGGTCTTTTGCCTTCGGCTAACCTAACTCTCGATTCTGACAATCTGACCAGGTTGAATGGATTCAATGTACCCGAGGCAAGCGGGTACGTGCGGCAACAGGTCTTTCAGGCGGTTCGACTTCGTGCGAAAAATGATAATTGCGATACTTCGGCCAGTTAGATTTTGCTGGTATTCAATACCTTGATCCATGGTGAGGAGAACGTCGAATTTGGCTGTCTCGGCCGCCGTAAGAAGGTCGCCATTTTTCAGTCCAGCCAGTCCAGCGTAACGGGCTGTTTGGCAATCGTGCCCGCGCAAAGAGTTCCGGAAACGCTCATCGATACATTCGTCGATCAGAATGCGCATTATGGACGTGCAAGCAAGAGGTGTTTCGCTTCTTCGAGCGCAGCGACGGCCGATTCACGCGAGACAGTAGGAAATCCCTTCAGAAAGTCTTCCAGTGTTTCTCCGCCTTCCAGGTAGTCGAACAGTGTTTGGATCGGCACACGCGTTCCCCGAAACACAGGAGTCCCGCCAAGAATATCCCGGTTTTTAACGATGACTTCCATTGAATCATTGTACCACGCGCGTGAGTACAAATTCTGGCGGCGAAGCGCGCCCTACCTATCATGAGATTACGACCAAATCATCGCGCAATGACGGCGACAGGTGGTGTTTGATCCCAATCAGGCCCTGGCGCGGTTCTATCTCGGACGCGTGTACCCAGCGAAGAGCATGGGCCGGAAGCCGTCGCCGAATGGTAGGCCTAGAGTGGCGCAGGAAGGAAATCCCGGTTTGTTACTCATGTTACTTTTTTTGGGCACTTTCGATGTCCATAGGAGAGACGGGAGGGCACTGCTGAGACGGATGAGACTCCTGAGACCCGACCTTAAACGACAGAAAATACGGGTTTTATGAATGAAGTGACAGAAAACAGGAGAGTTGCGAAAAAAGGCGCAATATAATCCCCCCCTCTCCGCCAGAAAATATAAGTGGTTGATTCTTGTCCCTGCTGTGCCGCGCAAAGCCTAGTCGAAGTCTCCTCGAATCACGCGGCACTCAACGAACAGGACCGATGATCCTGTTCAGGATTGTCGCAAACGCTTCACTGCTTCCTCGGTGAAAACTTGCCACGGAGGCTGCGAACATTTCATCCTGCGTGACTAGATCCCACGCAATCTCATAGCGGGACTCCACAGCCAGCTCTCGAATGAATTCACGTTGTGCTCGTCCGTTTCCCTCGCGAAAAGGATGCAAAGCGTTGATCTCGCCAAGGTAGTGAGCGGCGCGTTGGCAGAATCCCTTAGAATCGTTCCCTCGCAAATATTGCTCGCCGGCGAGTTGATGAAATAGCTTCTGCAGTTCCGCTCGGATGTGCTCTGGTCGAGCGAAAAAGGAGTTGCCCTTAGCGATCGGCACTGTGCGGAATTCTCCGGCCCAGGCGTATACGTCTTGGAAAACATGCTTATGGATATGTCTCAAATGATCCGAGTCAAAGGATCCGCGAATCGGGTTTTCGTGAAGTTCGAGGAGTCGTGCGAAGAAATGGTCACTTTCAAACTGGTTCAGACGATTTGCATCGCGAATGTCTGCTAGGTTGCGGAGGACGGACGTATCCGGGTAGAGATAGGGATCACCCTGAATGTTGGCTTCTTGACTCAATGCCTGGAGTAGAGGCGTTTAACCGCAGCTGTCAACTGCTTCGCTTCAATCCGACCTTCGATGTATTCGTTCGCAAGCGCTATTACTTCTTTGCTGGGGGCCAAGTCCTCGAGGCGGAGCGTTGCCAGCACTTCGCGCACACTTCTTTCGCGTTTGGCACGTGAAGAAGCATCAAGACGCTTAGGAGGGACGGTCGTTGTGCTCATCAGAGTCCTCTCAGAATACCTCTATTTTACACCAGTTTGTTCCAAAACATGGCCGATTTCGCGGCTAAGCCCGCACTACCAAATCCTGAAACTTGCAACGTACTTCGGGACAGGCCTCGTCCGAACGATTCTCTCCATGCACTATGAAGTGCTTCTCCGATACGGTCCTAAGCCAGCCCTACGATCCGGGGCGGATCGCTTCGTAAGCTGACTTCCAGAAATCCTTGGTCACATTCGGCGGATCAGCAGACTCAAACGGTCCGCCGGCGATCGAATTCATCTACCCTAGGTTTACTTTCGAGGTTATGAATCGTGGACGATCTGCGACCATCCGATTCCAAAGCGGTTCAAATATTTTCTCAGTCTATCTGCATCGTTCGTGCTTGCCTTGTAGCCTCGCGAAACACCATACAACCTGCGTCCGGCATCTGAGAGGGAGCGAGAGTTTCGGCAGACTCTAATCACACTCGCGAGTTGCACTTGATCAAAGAAATCAATGCCGTCAAGACGCTCTTTGCCCAGCAATTCCGACAAAGTATCTTGCGTTTCACTGGACTCCAATTTTGTCCAAGCGCTGCCGAGGCGTTCGATTTCCTCGCGAACAAGATCGACTGAAATTCGCCCGCCTGGCGCCAAGGTAGCCATGCGGACGATGGCAGCGTTCAAATCTCTGAAATTGCCCAGCCAAACAGCCGCGCCCGAAAGGGCGTAATCCTGAAAGAGTTTCCTCGCCTCTTTACTAAACGTGACGCGACGACCGGACCGCTCGGCATACTGATCAAGCTCGAACTGGATGTTTGGTTCAATGTCCTCGGGGCGCGATCTCAGTCCCGGCAGCGTAAACGGCCAAAGATTAATTCTGGCTAGGAGGTCCTCGCGAAATCTGCCTTCGCGAACTGCCACCAGCAAATCGCGGTTCGTACCCGCAATCAGTTGAAAGTCGCTGCGAACTTCGCGATCGGATCCAAAGGGTAGGAACGTTTTCTCTTCAAGCGCCCGGAGGAGCATCGCTTGTTCGTCTATCCCCAGTTCACCAATTTCGTCGAGGAAAAGCACTCCTTTATCTGCGGTTCGCAAAACGCCAGGCCGGTCGCGGAGCGCGCCAGTGAAGGCACCCTTTACGTGGCCAAATAATGTCGACATCGCGCCATCGCCCCGAAGTGTTGCGCAATTCACGTCGATGAAATCGCCGGTAACGGCATGTCGCAGTTTTTTTAGCTCGAAAATGCGACGGGCGAGTTTCGATTTTCCAGCGCCTGTGGGCCCCATGAGAAGCAGAGGATCGTGTGTGGCGACGGCGACTTGCTCAATGCGATCAATTAATTTATTGAATGCGACGTTTCTCGTATCTATCCCACCCTTCAGATAGGACACGGCGTCGCTTTGCTCTTGGTGGAAGCGGGAAGCGATCCTGTCGTATTTCGATAGGTCCAGGTCGATGATTTTGATGGTTCCGGGTGCGGTACGGTCGCGCTCCGGCGAGGACTGCAGCAACCGTCCCGGCAGGTATCTCGATTCCGTGAGAAGAAAAAGGCAGATCTGGGCGACGTGAGTGCCGGTGGTGATGTGGATCAGATAGTCTTCGCTATCTGTCTCAAACGGATAGGTGCGTGCAAATTTGAAAAGGGTTTCGTAGACGCGTTCAAAGTCCCACGGGTCGCCAAATTCAATCTCGTGAGATCGGACCGTGGTTTCGGGGGAGACAGCAGCCACGTCCTCGGCTACACGGCGTGCCAACGACTTGTCTCGAATCCCGTGCAGGAGTTCTAAACGTCTTACGACGAAGTCCGCTTGTCGGCAGATGGCGACCGTTGGCCGCCAGCTCTGCCAACGGTCTTGCATGCGTCCGGCATCGAGGGTCGTGCCCAATAACCCGATGACCACCATCGGCTTTGAGTCCATAGCTATTAATATAAACTACTATCCTATAGGCGCGAATACAAAAGAGTGCAAATTGGCCTAGACAGAATATATGATGCATTATCTATGACATAGCGTTAAAAGCGAATCGGCCCTATCCCTGCACTAACAGCGTTGAACACGAAGAAAAATGACTGAGCGATGGTTCGTGAGCGAAATCGGAATCGCGAACCAAAGGGAGCGCAGGGTCACCAATACCGACCCTGCGCCTCTTCGGATTAAATGTGAAGAAAGAGTAAGGAGGGCGCTATGGCAGACGCAACCTACAACGTAATCGTCCCGGAGAAGGGCCTGCCCATCAAGGCTTGGACGAAGGGAGTGCAACTGGAAGATCAAGCTCGTCAGCAGCTTTTGAACGTCGCGCAGCTCCCTTTCATTTTCAAGTGGATTGCCGCTATGCCCGATGTGCACTGGGGCGTTGGCGCGACGGTGGGAAGCGTCATTCCGACGAAGGGCGCAATTATTCCGGCCGCCGTGGGAGTGGACATTGGTTGCGGCATGATGGCGGTGCAGACTGACCTTAACGCAAGCGACCTGCCTGATAACCTGAAGGGCATTCGCGCTGCAATTGAGAAGGTCGTTCCACATGGCCGTACCAATCATGGTGGCCGTGGCGACGTGGGTGCTTGGGGTAATATTCCGGTTCGCAATGAGGAGACCTGGCAAACGTTGAAGCCTCGCTACGATGCGATTCTCGAAAAGCATCCTAAGCTGGACCGCGGAAACCACTCAAACCACTTAGGTACTTTGGGAACTGGCAACCACTTCATCGAGGTATGCCTCGACGAAGCGGAAAATGTGTGGTTCATGCTGCACAGCGGTTCGCGTGGCGTTGGCAACCGCATGGGCAGTTACTTCATTGAAATCGCCCGCAAGGACATGCAGAAGTTTTTTATCAACCTGCCCGACAAAGATCTTGCCTATTTCTCAGAAGGCACGGAACACTTCGACGACTACGTTGAAGCGGTCGAATGGGCGCAGGATTTTGCACGCTTGAATCGTCACCTGATGATGGAGCAGATCGTTGGCGCAGTGCGCGCCTCAGGCGAACTCCGGCCGTTTGTGGCCGAACTGAAGGCGATCAACTGCCACCACAATTATGTGGCTCGCGAAAGACACTATGGCCAGAACATTCTCGTTACACGCAAAGGCGCAGTCCGCGCCCGCGAAGGCGATATGGGGATCATTCCAGGAAGCATGGGTGCGCGTTCCTATATCGTCCGCGGCAAGGGCAACATGGAAAGCTTCATGAGCTGCAGCCACGGCGCGGGTCGCGCAATGTCACGCGGAGAAGCCAAGCGTCGGTTCTCCGTAGAGGACCACGTGCGTATGACGGCGGGTGTGGAGTGCCGAAAAGACGCCGACGTGATCGACGAGACGCCAGCCGCGTACAAGCCAATTGAATCCGTTATGGCCGCTCAGGCTGATCTGGTGGAGATCGTCCACACCTTACGACAGGTTGTGTGCGTGAAAGGATAGTCGGAAAGCAAGGAGATGTTTCGCAGGAGAACCACACTACGGGAGCAGCTGCATGATTCGGATTGATGGCTCACTGGGAGAAGGCGGCGGACAGATGTTAAGGTCCGCCCTTAGCCTTTCATTGGCTACTGGAAAAGCATTTCGCATAGAAAATATCCGGGCCAAACGAGAGCGGTCTGGACTGCTTCGGCAGCATCTCACCGGCGTTCTCGCTGCGAGTGAAATCGGGAGCGCGCAGGTTGAGGGAGCGATTCTCGGCTCAAAAACACTCACCTTTATTCCGGGTTCTGTTCGGTCGGGAACCTATCACTTCGCGGTCGGAACGGCCGGGAGTGCAACTCTGGTCTTTCAGACCATCTTGCCGGCACTGATGACCGCGTCTGGACCTAGTGAGATAACGATCGAAGGCGGCACGCACAACATGCAGGCGCCGCCCTTCGACTTTCTCGAAAAAGTCTTCTTGCCTCTCATAAGGACCTTGGGACCAAAAGTTGAAGTCCAACTGAAACGGTATGGCTTCTATCCAGCAGGAGGCGGATCTTTCTTCGCAAAGATCGAACCGTGCCAAACACTCAAACCGATGCAGTTGGTGAATCGAGGCGAAATCACAAGAAAAACTGCGTCGGCTATTGTTGCGAATCTGCCGCGAAATATTGCACAGCGAGAGCTTAATACCGTTGCAGATCTGCTCAATTGGGACTCTCAATCGATGAACATCATTGAAACTAAGAATTCTATTGGACCAGGAAACATAGTTTTTGTAGAGGTTGTGAGTACCGGTTTGACGGAAGTGTTCAGTGGATTTGGAAAGATTGGGAAGAGTGCGGAAAGTGTAGCGTCTGATGCTTGTGAGTCGGCACGGTCATACCTGGCCTCCGGTGCAGCCGTGGGAGAACATCTGGCGGATCAACTACTGCTGCCACTTGCGTTGGCAGGCGGTGGGTCCTTCACGGCGGAGAAACTAAATCGACACGCACGAACGAACATAGACGTCATAGCTAAATTCTTGCGCGCCGAATTTGAAGCGAAACAAGAGAATGAATGCGTTCGCATCGAGGTGCGAGCGAGCAAATGAAGAATTTGCTATACAGTCTTGATCTTCGTAGTTTCAGAGTAGGTCCGAAAGGGGTCGAGACTCTGAATCTTGGCTTGGAGTAGCTCAGTGGTAGAGCGGCCGGCTCTGGACCGGCAGGGCGCAGGTTCGAATCCTGCCTCCAAGTCCAACTTTAAATGAAAGCCGAGACGACCATGCAGGAAAATGGCGATCCAAACCAAAAGCTACAGGCCAACCCGGGATACGTCGTCAACCAACTCCTTCGGGCAATGTCGACGTCGGCAACGCATCCTGATCCTGCGGCCCGCCAGCGCGCACTCGAACGGGTAAAACGGTGGGAGCAGGTCTTCCGAGGGATGTTTGACGGATCGATCTCCGTCGGTTCGCGAACCCCGATACGAGGAATCCCGGGGTGGGTCACTCTGGATGTTGCACACGGGGGATTTGCGGTCGGCAGTCTGGCCGCTGGTGGACCTCTTCAACCCCATGAAACTGATTTGCTGTCGCGACTAGGCCACGGCTCAGACGGCCACGAACGGGCGACCCTAAATGTCTATTACTTAAGCGAATCAGGACGCCGTGACCTGTGCGAGATGCTTCGAACGGGAGGATTCAAGATCACCGTGCCAGAAGAAGGGGCGCTATTAGTCGTTGCTTGGTTAATTGAGCACAAAATGGAGGAACGCGCCCACGAACTTCTGGATTTAATTGTTCCCTTCTTTGATCGCCTTCGATTTTACCCGGTACCGGACGTGCCTCCGATTGTCGAGAGTAATGCGGTGAGGCGAAATACGGTCGGCGAGATTGTCGAGTCACTCAGGCTCCGTCGCCCACAAGTTCAGGTGGGCCGGATGCTCGAAGCTCTGAGGATTTGGCTGCCAATGTACGACCGCGCTGTAGCACTGTTTCTGGAAACCGTTGAGGATCAATGGCCCTGTCGTAGGTACCCAAACGAGTGGCGAATGAGGGCTCAGTCCCTCTTGAACGAATATCAAGACCTTCGCAAAGTCCACAAGCTTTGTGGAAAACCAGATCGACCCAAAGAGAACTTTGCAAGGTTACGGTCCTATATGAGGGCCTGCATCGACAGCCCTTCCAGATTGTCGGGGCGGGATGTCGGGATGCTGCGGACGATTCTCACATCCTATCTAAGACGTCATGGCGCTCCGGGATCGGAGAAATTGGTGAGACGTCGCACAGCGCAAGCACAGATTGCAGACATCCCAACCCATGATGCATTGAACCAGGTCCTCTGCAGTCGCCTAGCGAGACTTCCCGGCGATTCTGGCCTTCCGGACATGACGCTAGTTGCTTCACCCATCTCTCCGGAAGAGTCGGCTCGATTCCACGTCCCTCCAAGTTCCGATATGCCGAAGAGCCTTTTGCTGAAGGCTCAAAGATGTTGGCAGGCTCCCATCGAACAACTCGTGCGAGCGAGGGTCATCCCCTCGGGCGAGGTGCTGGCTCAGGTCCTGCCACAAATCACATCACATGTTCAAGGCGCTGATATTCCAGATGAAGATCTTCGTCGACTTTACCGTGCGCTGTATTCTGCGTTTCGGCGCCGCCGGTCACTTTTGCTTCTGAACCTAGAGCACCAAATTAGGCTTGAGGAGCTACCGTGGGCCTCCGCGGTCGACGGCGTCAGGCGGGAGACTCTGAATAGCAGAGGCCAGAGTCGTCAAACGCTCGAACAACTTAGCACCTTGGCGATCGTCTCCTTCCCCGAGAGCATCTTCCCCAATAAGCTGCTTCAGGAACTTAAAGCTCTCTGTACATCTGCGGGACTTCCTATCCCAATCGTGGACGAACTGGCAGCAGACATCTTTGTCGGTGAATTCTCGGTCAAGTTTCTTCAAGCAGCTAAGATCGCGGCCCGTCTGCTTCAGAACTCTTTGTACGAGCGCTATTTCGGATTGTCCTATGAGCGCGTTTTACATATAACCGATGTCCCTGAGGGCCAAGGGCCCCGAGTTTCGCCCGAATTCGCGAGGCTTTGCGAGGAACTCGCCGGCACCGGTGACAACACTGGCCGGTCCGTGGCTCGAAACGGAAAAGTCATTGAGCAAGCCCAGATCATCACCACGCATAACCTGGTTGTGTTATTTGCAATTCTCGATCTGCAGGGCGTCCTGGGTGATCGCCTCCGAGCTTTATCGGAACGCTGTTTTTCCTGGATTTGTCGCCGTGTAGCGGTTAAGACATCCTCATGGAAAGCCGATCTCCGGCTGATCAAAAAGAGCGCCTATGCCTGGAGACAAATGGTATTTTTCCTCTCCTTCATTCCTGACGATGAAGTGCCCTTGTTTCTCGCCTGGGCGGGGAATCATCTGGCAGGGCAGACACTCACGATCCAAGAGAAACTACTTCCTGCGCTTCGGGGTCTTGAACTCGTCGCGAGCGGCCGAGTATTTGATAGAGATGGAATGGGTGGAAAAAATGGTGAGGCACGCAGATTTTTGGGCTGGACCACTGAACGACACTGGGTATTGGGCCCGAATCGGGAAGACGACCAGGGGCCCGGCAGTAGCTGAGCAAAAAGGAAATGCAAGTTTGTTACTCATGTTACTTTTTTTGGGCACTTTGGATGTCCATAGGAGAGACTGGAGGGCACTGGTGAGACGGATGCGACTGCTGAGACTCGATCATAAACGACAGAAAATGAGGGTTTTACAAATGAAGTGACAGAAAACAAGAGAGTTGCGGAAAAAGGAGCAATATAATCCCCCCCTCTCCGCCATAGCACAAATACCCAATGTTTATGCGGGTTCTAGCGCCTTGCTACTACTTTTTCCCTGATTCAACCGATTTAATCTATACGTTTAGTAAATATTGGAGAACTTAGAATTACACGGTCTTGAAGAAACCCGACAGCTCCGAGAGCCGCTGGGTTTCTGCTTACACGATTTTTATGCGGTGTCCTAAGCAGAAGGTTGCAAGTCGCGAATAGGCTCACTGCATTCCCAGATTAGGGCGGCGGTTTGAAGAACCGTCCGGTGGAAAATCTTGTCGCACGTCTCTGCCTTCCTCAGGAAATTGCGTCCGTCCGGCTGCCAGCTTCATAGCGTCACGCCATCACGCAGTTTTTGAGCTTCACTTCTTATCGTTTTCTTTCTTATTCTGCTTGGGGTCTGCGCTGCGATATTCCTCGTCTGTCACCCTTTGAAGCCATTTCGTTTCGCCTTTTTGAGTGGGCGAAACCGCGACATACGCAAACGTACTGTCCGGTGTTGCTCCGTGCCAATGCGCGATCCCAGGAGCGCATTTGATCACATCGCCTTTATGAACGATTTGGACAGGCTTGTCTTTTTCCTGATAGTAGCCGGTGCCTTCCGTAATCATCAGGATCTGACCGCCGGGATGGATATGCCAGTCGAGTTTCGCGCCCGGAGCAAACGTCGCATGCGCCACGTT
>Ga0210390_10000538_pt1 | contig 41207 bp, 39 predicted proteins | sample IncBWH11OmetaG_FD_161050 | JGI IMG/M metagenome (GOLD analysis project Ga0210390, IMG submission 161050) | Forest soil microbial communities from Barre Woods Harvard Forest LTER site, Petersham, Massachusetts, United States - Inc-BW-H-11-O ... | reverse complement strand
ACCCAAGCCGCAACAGAAGAAAATGATACAGATGATGCTGGATTGACAATTGAGGCAATTCCAGCTTAAATAGAAACAGATCGCGAGGTGGTTTCTCATACACCACCCTCATGGACGTGGCCGCACGCCCTGCTAGAAATCGAGCACGCGCGGCCGGTGCTGGCCAGGAAGCCTTCGCTGACGTGCAAGCACGGCAGCGACGATGAGCGGACGCCGAGATTGACTCGCAGGAGAAGGCGGATAGAGCCGCAGTTGATCACATAGCCGAGAACGTGCACCGGAAGGTTTTCTAGCCTGTGCGTGCTCCTGCAGGCCGCGCCGCCGCGGTCGTTTCCTCTGCGCTAAAGATCTCTAATGGTGGGGATTACTGAAAGTAGGTGCCGCGGCGGGCCGCCATTAGTGACCGCGACGGTCCCAACGGGGATCAGGAACTTAGGCATATCAGCTCCGGTCTGGGAAGGCGCGGGTGACAGCGGCGGTACGGCTGGAGACCTGCAGCCGGTTGTAGATGTTTTCCAGGTGCTTGCGGACAGTTCCCTCGGATACGTCGAGCCGCCGGGCGACCTGAGTGTTGGTATAGCCGTCGGCAACCAGGTCCAGCAACTGCCATTGCCGCGGAGTGAGGTCGGCCCGATGGCGGCGTTCGGTATCGAGGTAGGCCTCATGCAGGTGCGGGCGCAGCAGTGTCAGCAGCGCGCGGTCCACCTCAGAGAAGTCACGGCCGGGTCCGCGGAACAGGAACATCCGCAGAGTCCGGCCCGGACCGGGAGGCCGTCTGGGGCCGGGCCCCCTGCAGGAACCGTGAATCCTGCCGGAGCCGACGGGCAGGGACAGCATCAGCTCATGCTCGCGGCCCTTCGGCCGGTACAGATCGCAGTACATGCCGGTGCTGTGCCATTGCCGGGCTGAGTAAAAATCCGCAATCTTGATGATGGAGCGCAGATCGCCAGTGCGGTCTGGGTAGCTGCAGGGTTTGCAGTCCCAGTAATGCTTCCAGTGGACTGGCTCGAATACCTCGTCCAAGGCACCGTCGTGAGCGGGAATCGCCTCGACGAACCATGTTACCTGCCGGTCACTGTCGAAGCCCTCGAACGAGATGACATCGCAGCGGATCTGACTCATGAGATCACTCAGCAGGGACATCGGCAGTCCCTGCGCCGGAAGGTCGGAACGGTAGTCGCTGACCATTCCGGCCAGAGTGCGCAGGTCCCGTTCGCTGGGCGCTACCGAAGCTGTCATAACACCCCCTTGTCAGGCTACCTCCGGCCGCCGCGGACCAGACATACGCGGAACGTCGTATGGCCGGCATGACACCGGGCCTGTACAAACTGGCTTCGATAGCGGCACGCGGGGAGGTGACTGCCGTGGGATCGATCGTAATCTGCGGGGGCGGTGTCATCGGCCTGTCCGCCGCGACCATGCTGGCGCGGGACGGACACGAGGTCACGGTGCTGGAGGCCGATCCGGGATGTGCGCCGGCCACGCCCAGTGAGGCCTGGGAGTCATGGGCGCGTAAGGGCGTCGTCCAGTTCCGCCAGCCGCACTATCTCTTCCCACGGATCCGGCAGATCTGGGACGCAGAACTGCCCGGCATAACCGGGCGACTGGTCGCGGTGGGCTGCGCGCGGATCGACCCCCTGGGAGCGCCTGCCCAGGGCGGGTTTCTCCCGCCGAGCCTGCCCGATCGCAGCCCGCGCCCGGGGGATGAGGCGTTCCGGCTGGTGACCGGCCGTCGCCCGGTGATCGAATCCGTGATCGCCGCGGCGGCGGAGGAGCAGCCCGGTGTGGTCATCCGCCGCGGCGTGCGAGCGACCGAATTGACCGCGGGCCCGCCCGCGATCCCCGGCATTCCGCATGTGGCTGGCGTGCGCACCTCCACCGGGAAAGAGTTGCGCTCCGATCTGGTCGTCGACGCGATGGGCCGACGGTCGCGCGGCCCGGAACTGCTGATCGCTCTCGGCGCCCGGCCGCCGCACACGGAGGCCGAAGATAGCGGGTTCGCCTACTACACGCGGTACTTCACCGGGCCGGCCCGGCCCGCTCGGCTTAGCCCCCCGAACACGCCGCTCGGCACGATGTCGGTTGTCGCCCTCGACGGCGACAACAACACATGGTCCGTGACGGTTGTCTCGTCCAGCGGAGACGCGGCACTCAAGGCGCTGCGCGACGCCGAGCGCTTCACGCACGTGATCAGCGCCTGTCCGCTGCACGCACACTGGCTCGATGGCCGGCCGATCACCGACGTGCTGCCGATGGCAGGCATCCTGGACCGCTACCGCCGCTTCGTCGTCGGCGACCGCCCGGTCGCGACTGGGTTCGCCGCCGTCGGTGACGCCTGGGCCTGCACCAACCCGTCGGCTGGCCGCGGGATCAGCGTCGGAATGATCCATGCGCAGCTGCTCCGGCGCGCTGTCCGGGATCATCTCGGTGACCCGGCTGGGTTTGTTCGGGCCTGGGATGAGGGCACCGAGCAGCAGGTAGCCCCGTTCGTTCGGAACCAGATCCGTGCCGACCGTGTCCGGCTAGCCGAAATGAGCGCTCTACGGGAGGGCTGTAAATGGACACCGCCCGACTCGATGATGACCCGCCTGATCAGTGCGGCGGCGTACGACGCCGACGTCTTCCGCGCCTTCCTGGAGACCCATCTGTGTCTCGCTCTGCCGCAGGAAGTGGTGCAGCGTCCGAATGTCGCGGACACAATCGAGCAGTGGGGTCACAAGGCGCCGCCGCCTTTCCCTGGTCCCGACCGCCAGCGCCTCCTCGAGCTGCTCTCCTAGTGATGGAGGCCACCGATGGCCGGTATGGCCTATAAGCGGCCAGCCAAGTTCGATCTTGGCCTCGCCCTTCACCGTGGTCCTGATGCGGATTGGCCGCTTGGTGAGCGGGTCGGTTCCGGCGTACACAGAAACCCGGTACGACCCGCTCGGCGGTTGCGGCTGCGAACCACCATCACCGCACCCCCCACCACCAGCAGCGATATCCGGCGGCACAAAGCATCGAACTACAGCTTTGAGGTACCGCCAGGCGTCACCTGAGGCCACCGCCGCATCACGACCCGGCTCGCGCGGCTGCTGGCCGGGCCGGGCTTGCCAGGCGCGGGACTGTCATGTACTTTCCTAATGGAAAGCACATGACGGAGGAGCCTCAATGCCCGATGTGGCAAGGGACCCGGCAGCGCTGGAGTTGCTGCGGGTGCAGCGGAGTCGGCTGGCGGACCGGATGCGGCCGCCGTGGTGGTACCTGCCCGGTGTCGCCATCGTGTGGGCCCTGTTCTTCGCGGGCCCCTTCAGCTCGCGGTCTTTCTCGTCCCCCAGATCGGTCAGCACCTGGGCCATCCTGGTCCCCGCAGTGGCAGTGTGCTTCCTGCTGCAGTGGGGTCTGACGCGGGCGACCGGCATAAAGGCGGGCCCGCGACCCCTCCGCGTGCTTCGAGACGGCCTCTTTTACTATCGCCCGGGCCGTCCCGCAGGGATAGCGATCGCCGTGGTGAGCTTCGCCGCCGTCGGGACCGAGGCCGCCCTGATCCGCCACGGCCTGCCCGTGGCCGCGATCGGAGTCGCGGCTCTCGCCGTCGCGGCGGAGATGGCGGCCCAGCAGGCACTGCTGCGGGCGATCCGCCAAGACCTGCGAGGCGGCGGGGGGGCGGCGTGACCGCCAAGCCGGACCCGCTCATTCACCCGATCACCCGGTTGTCGATCTGCGGGCTGCTGGCGGCAGGCGCGGACTGGGTCGAGTTCGCCGCGCTGCGTGATGCGGCCGGGATCAGCGACTCGGTGCTGTCGAAGCAGTCCCGCGTGCTCGAAGACGCCAGATACGTCGAAGTCCGCAAGGGCGCGGTCGGCCGGCGACCGCGCACGTGGTTCCGGCTCACCGCGGAAGGCCGCCAGGCGCTGGAAGGTCACCTGGCCTGGCTGGCCCAGCTGGAGGAGGCGCTCTCCGCCAGCACCCCAGGACGCCCTGTCCTTGTCCCCCGTTCGGAATAGCATCAGGGGCGCGGAAAAATCTAGGGTGTGTCGCGTGCGTGTCGTCGAGCGCTGGCGACTGGTCGCCTGGCACCGGTGACGTCCCCTGCTCTTCTACTGGGCGCCGGCTACCTCTTCGGTCATCGCCCCCCTCCGTCCGGCTAGCCCGTCGAAGATGCTCACCTGATTCTGACGGAACGGATGGTGGTTCTCGCATCGCCGCAACCAGCACGCTGCAAGGCGGCCGGCCTTGTCCTCGGCCACGAGTGGGCCGGGACGATTTGATGATAGGTTTAAGTAGTCATCCGTCGAGCCACTCCACACGATCCACGATCGCAGACGCGCGACGCGAAAACCGCTCCGCGACCCGTCCGGCGGGGCTGGGGAGGCAGTTGCGCTCGCGTAAAAGCGTCGTTCCCTCAAGCGTTGAGTCGTGGTTCGATTGCAGGCGTGGATCACGCCCTGAAGAAGAGGACGCTGGGGACCAGCGGGCTGGAGGTATCAGCGCTCGGGCTTGGCTGCATGGGCCTGAGTTATCACCGCAGCGCCACGGTAACCCGGGACGAGGCGATTACGCTGATCCGGGACGCAGTGGACCTCGGCGTCACGTTCTTCGACACCGCGCAGGTCTATGGCCCGTTCACGAATGAGCAGCTCGTGGGCGATGCGCTTGCTCCGGTTCGTGATCGCGTCGTCGTCGCCACGAAGTTCGGGGAAGTCGACGCGGACGGCCGGCCCGCGCTTTCGAGTCGGCCGGAGCTCATCAGGCAGACCACCGACGCCTCTCTGGCGCGCCTCGGCGTCGACGCGATCGACCTGCTCTACCAGCACCGGGTCGATCCCGACACGCCGATAGAGGACGTTGCAGGCACGGTCGGGGAACTGATCGCGGAGGGCAAGGTCAGGCACTTCGGCCTGTCGGAAGCCGGGGCATCGACGATCCGTCGGGCACACGCCGTCCAGGCTGTTGCCGCGGTCCAGAGCGAGTACTCGCTGTGGTGGCGACAGCCGGAGAGCGAGGTTCTACCGGCCTGCGCGGAACTGGGCATCGGATTCGTGCCCTACAGCCCGCTCGGGCGGGGCTTCCTCACCGGGGGCATCGACGAGCGCACCACCTTCGACAGCGCCGACAACCGCAACCAGCTGCCGCGCTTCACGGTTGAGGCACGGAGGGCGAACCAGGCCCTGGTGGATCGGCTGCGGACGATCGGCGAGCACAATGGCGCCACCCCAGCGCAGCTTGTGCTGGCCTGGCTGCTGGCCCAGGCGCCGTGGATCGTCCCGATCCCGGGGACCACGAAAGCGCGCCGACTGCAGGAGAACCTTCGCGCGGCCGACGTCGAGCTCACCACCGGCCACCTGGCCGAGATCGACCGCGTCGCGTCCGAAGTGTCGATCATGGGCGACCGGTACCCCGCCGAACTCGAGCAGAAGACGAATCGCTGACCGTCCCGTATCCCTGCGGACAGACAGCGATCTCGGATTAATCCGAACATAACCTCTACCACGCGGCGGCCGCTCGTCGCCACCGACCGGCTCATGGCCAGCGTCGCCCGGCTTTGCTCGCGCTGGGGTTCTCGCACTCGACGGCGCCGATCGCGACGGCGGAGGCAGTGTTCGGCTTCACGATGGTCGTGGGGAACAACGCCTGCGAGATCGACGCGGAAGCTCGATAAGCGCTGTGCGCACCGAGCGCACGGCACGCTGTCCCATCGCGTCGCGTTCCCGCACGTCAGGAGACTGGGAGCCGGTGAGCGGAATCGAACCGCTGACCTGCCGCTTACAAGGCGGATGCTCTGCCTGCTGAGCTACACCGGCGACTGTCCTCCGGTCACTCTGGACGCGGATCCCTGCCAGAGTACCGGTTCCCCGCAGGCCGGCGGTACCCGCGTGAGATCGCCTCAGGGCCCGGATCCCAGGCCAGCGGTTATAGGTTAGCCAAGCGGGCTGGTGCGGCTGCCGATCTTGTCGGTGGTTTCAAGTGGCGTGCGCGTGGCGTTCAGGAACAGGCTCAGCATGCTGAACCAGGCGATGGTGACGGCGTACTTGCGGGTCACCTCCGGGCCGAATGTGCCGAGCATGGTGCTCAGGGTGTCGTCGGTGAGCGTTCCCGTACGCAGCAGTTCGTCGGTCGCGTTGCAGATCAGCACATATTCGGGCGCGATTCCGGAGACGGGTCCGCCGCTGGTGGTGGCCTGGATCTCAGCGTCGGTCAGTCCGGCGTTGGACGCCATGACCTTGTTGGCCTGCCACTCGTACGGCACGTCGAGGATTGACGCGGCGCGCAGGATGATCATCTCGCGGTGCTTGTCGTTTATGTCGGGAGTGCCGAAGACCGTCCGTACCATGGCTATGAGCGCGGGGTAGAACTCCCCGGTTCCGGCGAACATCTTGATGACGTTGAGTGTGGTGTCGGGGTTGTAGTCCTCGCCGATCACCGCGCGGATGTCGCCATCGGAGGGCAGTGCCACTGCGACTGACTGCTTGTAGCTGGTCGGTGCACTCATACGCACTCCTTCACTCGATGTTACGCTCCTTTACTCAGTGTCACAGTGTACCGGCGGCGGCGGGAGATGAGCCGGCCAGGCCCCGGACCGCGGCCGGTAGTGAGCTCTCAGGTCCCGCTCGCCTCATCCAGCGCGCGCAGGTCGGCAACGAGGTTGTTCGCCGAGGTCAGGGTGTCGGGGTGGTCCTCGCCCAGCACCCGGCGACGGCGGACCAGGGTGTCCTGGTACAGTTCGCGGGCCGCCTGATACTCGCCCAGATTCCTCAGCACATTGGCGAGGTTGTTCGCCGAGTTCAGGGTATCGGGGTGGTCCACGCCGAGCACCCGCCGGTATCGGGTCAGGGTGTCCTGGTCCAGCTCGCGGGCCGCCCGATGCTCGCCGAGATTGGTCAGGTCGACGGCGAGGTTGTTCGCCAAGGTCAGGGTGTCGCGGTGGTCCACGCCGAGCACCCGCTGGCATCGGACCAACGTGTCCTGATCCAGCTCGCGGGCCGCCTGATGCTCGCCCAACTCCCTCAAGTCATTGCCGAGGTTGTTCGCCGAACCCAGGGTGTCGCGGTGGTCCTCGCCCAGCACCCGGCGACGGCGAGCCAGCGTGTCCTGGTCCAGTTCGCGGGCCGCCTGATGCTCACCCAGCTCCCTCAGGTCATTGGCGAGGTTGTTCGCCGAACCCAGGGTGTCGCGGTGGTCCTCACCGAACACCCGGCGGTATCGGGCCAGGGTATCCTCGTCGAGATCGCGGGCCGCCTGATGCTCGCCCAGCTCCCTCAGGTCATTGGCGAGGTTGTTCGCCGAACCCAGGGTGTCGCGGTGGTCCTCGCCCAGCACCCGGCGACGGCGGCCCAGCGTGTCCTGGTCCAGTTCACGGGCCGCCTGATGCTCGCCGAGGTTGGTCAGGTCGACGGCGAGGTTGTTCGCCGAGGTCAGGGTCTCGCGGTGGTCCTCGCCGAGTACCCGGCGGTATCGGGCCAGGGTGTCCTGGTCCAGTTCACGGGCCGCCTGATGCTCGCCCAACTCCCTCAGGTCATAGGCGAGGTTGCCCGCCGAACCCAGAACGCTGGGGTGGTCCTCGCCGAGCACCCGGCGACGGCGGGCCAGGGTGTCCTCATCCAGCTCGCGGGCCTCGGAGTAGCAGCCCAGATCCCGCAGCGCCCAGGCAAGGTAGTTGGCAGCCGCTAGCGTGTCTTCGTGGTCATCGCCCAACCGGTCGCGCCAGTGCTGCCGCAAGTCCGCGATCAGGTCATGGGCAGTCCGGGCATCGCCGCGGGCCAGCAGATAGGCGCATGCGTCATAAGCCGTCCGGCGCAAGTGTTCGTTGCCGGTCGCTGCAAGGTCGGCGGCAAGCAGGTGCGGCATCAGCTGCGCCCACCGCGGCCAGGTCAGCGGATTACCCGCGTCGCCGGGATCGGCGGCGGCCAGGACCGCCTCCGCGCAGGCGCGGGTGGCGGCGGCCTGGTCTCCCGTGAGCCGGTCACGCAAGATCGCCTGGGTAAGCCGGTGCATCAGCAGTCCGCGTCGGTCGACGCGGGCCAGCGACTGCCGGGCCAGCTGCGCTAGGGTGCGCCGCCAGGCCAGCGGATCGGCCGCCCGGGCCGCCAGCTCACCAGGCAGCCCGCCGGCAGAGTTGGTGAACAGGTCTTCGGGGACAGGCTCGGGAGCAAAGAACGCACACAAGCTGGCCAGCTGCGCGGCGGCTGGGTCCTCACCAGCGAGCCGGTCCGCGGCCAGACCGGTCGCCGCGGCCAGCGACCGCGGATAGGACGATCCGGGCATTGCCTGGTCCAGCAGCTGCCCGGCCCTGGTCCGCAGCAGTCCCAGGTACGCGTCGGTGCCCATGCTCGTCTCGGCCATGAACCCAGCCGTCTGCGCCAGGGCCAGCGGCAGGTCACCGAGCTGGGCGGCGAGCCGGTCCGCATCCGATGCCCTGAGCCCGGGCACGCGGCCTTGCAAAAGGGCAGCCGATTCCGCGCGGGCCAGCACATCGACCTCAACCGGCGCGGCGATCTCGGCCCAGGACCGTTCCCGGGAGGTGATCAGCACATGCCCGCCGCCACCCGGCAGCCACCCAGCGATGTCAGCCGGGCTCTCGGCATTGTCGAAGATCAGCAGCCACCCGCCGCGCTCCCGCAGCTCGCCCAGCACCGCAGCCCGCACCGCCTCGGCAACGGTCCCGGGCTGGACGCAGCCCAGGGCGGCGCCCAAAGCGGCGAACTGGTCCCCCATCAGCCCAGCTTGCTCGGCGTTGACCCACCAGGCCGCATCGTAGGCCCCGGCGAACCGGTACGCGTACTCGATCGCGAGCTGGGTCTTGCCCACCCCGCCCATGCCCTGCAACGCCTGCACGACCGCCCGGTCCCCCGTCACCAGCCGCTCCCGTACCGCTGCCAGGAGCCCGTCCCGGCCGGTAAAGGCAGGGTTGCGGGCAGGCAGATTCCACACTCGCGGCACGCTGCCCGGCAACCGCGGCCCCGCACCCCCCAGCCGCCGCAAGCCGCCCGCCGTGCCGCGGCCCGGGAACACCGGCTCCCCGTCCGGCCGCGACGGCCCTTTCACCGCCTCCAGCAGCACCCGCCGCGCCTGCGGCGCATCCACGCCGAACAGGTCACAGAAAATCAGCGGCCGCAGCACCTCCGGCATCGTTCCGGCAGGCACGTCTTCCACCCGCACCGGCAGCAGGCGGCCCTGCTCCTGGCCCGGCCCGTGCAGCAGCGCTGCCGTCCACTCCTGCGTCGTATAGCGGGCGCGGTCGAAGTATGCGGGTGACAACAGCGCCAAAACCCGGTCACAGCGGGCCAGCGCATCGCTAATCGCGAGCACGAAATTCTGGCCGACCGGCCAATCCCACGAATCCAGCTCCACCGTGTACCCGGCGTCGGTCAGCTGCCAGGCCACCCACTCCGCCCACGCCCGGTCAGCACCGGCATGGCTGACGAAAAAATCAATCGGCTCCCCGCCCACACCGCCAGTATCCCGCCCGCCAGCCCCGACGGGCACAAAAGGCGTACGAGCAACGCGGCGGACGCTGGCTTCGGTCTACGGGTTACGGGACCGCGCCCTGGCTATCTCGTAGAGGGCGATCGATGCGGCCACGCCGGCGTTCAGCGACTCGGTCGACTCGGACATCGGGATCCGGACCAGCATGTCGCACGCGCCCGCCACGACGCGTGACAGGCCGCGTCCCTCAGAGCCCACGACGAGCACCATTGGCCCGTCCGCGATCGTCATGTCCCCGACGTCGGTGGTCCCGGCCGCGTCCAGCCCGGCGACGAACAGTCCCCTCTCCTTGTACGCCTCCAGCGTGCGGGTCAGGTTGGTGGCCCGGGCCACCGGCAGCCGGGCGAGGGCTCCCGCCGACGCCTTCCACGCGCCCGCAGTGACGCCAGCGCTGCGCCGCGCGGGTACCACGACACCCGTCGCCCCGAACGCGGCCGCCGATCGCACAACCGCACCCAGGTTTCGCGGGTCGGTCACGCCGTCGAGCGCCGCGATCAGCGGCGGGGCAGCGGTGAGTTGCTGCGTGAAGTCGTCCGGGTGCGCGTACTCGTACGGCCGCACCCGCAGCGCCACCCCTTGGTGCACCGCGCCGCCCGTCAGCCTGTCGAGTTCCCCCAGGCCGGCTTCGAGCACCGCGATGCCGGCGTCGGCCGCCAGCTGTACCGCCTCCGCGATCCGCTCGTCCTGCTGCGCCCGCCCGCTCACATACAGCGCCATCGCAGGCACCTGGGCCCGCAGCGACTCGACGACAGGGTTACGGCCCGCGACCATTTCCGGCCCCTCGCCGCTGCCCCGGGGTGCCGGGTACTCATTTCCATATTCCGAACGAGCCGGGCCTGCTCCCCCGCGGCCATCTCCCGCCTTGCGTGCGGGCCGGCCAGCGGCGGCGTTGCGAGCGGCGGCGGCCCGCTGCGCCGGATGGCCGGGGCGCATGTGTGCGGGGGGCGTCGGCCCCTTGCCTTGCAGGCGATCACGCCGGTTGCCGCCGGTGCCAGGCCGTGGCTTGCCAGACTTCGCATAGCCACCGCCGCCGGGCGCCCTCCCGTCGCCGCCGCCCTTCTTCTGCCCGCTCATCGCACGCACCGCCCGATCATCGCTTCAGCTCCCATCGCGGGCCTTCCGGTGTGTCCTCGACCACCACCCCGATGTTCTCCAGGGTGTCCCTGATGGAGTCTGCCGAAGCATAGTCGCCGCGCCCGCGTGCCGCTTCCCGCTGCCGCAACGCGAGCCCTACGAGTCCTTCTACCGCACGGTACAGCCGGTCGGTCGAGTCGCTGGCCTGCCATGCGGGGGCCAACGGATCGAGACCGAGCACCGACAGCATCGCCCGCACCTGCGTCAGGCAGCCTGCCACGCCCTCGGCGTCCGCCTGGGTCAGCGCGTAGTTGCCGTCCCGGACCACGGCATGCACCGCCGCGAGCGCGGCAGGCACAGCGAGGTCGTCGTCCATGGCGTCGGCGAAGGAGATCGGCAGTCGCGGCTCTGATGGATCACCGTGCCTCGGGCCGCCGAGCGCTTGCTGAGCGCGGGTGACGAACCGCTCGATCCGCTGGTAAGCCGCGGCGGCCTCCCCAAGCGCTTCAGGCGAGTACTCGAGGGCCGACCGGTAATGCGCCTGGGCCAGGTAGTACCGCAGTTCCTGCGGTCGGGCCCGGGTCAGCAGGTCGGCCACGAGCAGGACGTTGCCCAGGGATTTGCTCATCTTCTCGCCGGACATCCCCACCAGGCCGTTGTGCATCCAGTACCTGGCAAAGGGATCTCCCGCTGCATTTGACTGCGCGCGCTCGTTCTCATGGTGCGGGAAGAGCAGGTCGAAACCGCCGCCGTGGATGTCGAACTCCGGCCCGAGGTAGTGCGTGGACATGGCCGAGCACTCCAGATGCCATCCAGGCCGACCGGGACCCCACGGCGTCTCCCAAAACGGCTCGCCGGGTTTCGCCCCTTTCCACAGCGCGAAGTCCCTCGGGTCGCGCTTGCTGGCCAGCCCGTCGGTGTCATCGGCCGGGCGCATGTCGGCTAGGCGCTGCCCGGAAAGAGAGCCGTACCCGTCGGCGGTGCGCACATCGAAGTACACGTCGCCACCTGCCGCGTAGGCGTGCCCACCGTCGATGAGCCTGCTGATCAGCGCGACCATCTCAGGAATGTGCCCGGTTGCCTGGGGCTCCACGTCAGGAGGGCGGCAGCCGAGCACGTCGTAGTCGCGGGAGAAGGCGCGCTGATTGCGTTCCGCGAGGGCCCACCAAGGGATCGCCTCCGCCTTGGCGACGCGCAGGATCTTGTCCTCGATGTCGGTGACGTTCCGACAGTAGGTCACGTGATAGCCGGACGTCTCGAGCCAGCGGATCAGGATGTCGAAGCATATCGCCGAACGCATATGGCCGATGTGCGGGACACTCTGCACCGTCGCGCCGCACACGTAGACGGACACCTGACCCGGCGTGATCGGCTGGAACGCGCGGACGCTGCGGGAAGCGGTGTCGTGGAGTCGGAGCGTCACCCTGAACAGCGTACGGTATCTGCCGTTGGCTTCCCGCCGGGGCGCGACACACCCGGCCAGACAACGGAAATCATTCCAATCCAGGACTTTCACCGCTACCGTGAGGTTCGCGTCGCATTGGGCAAGAACGCGGCGACTCCACGCAGTATCCCCTCTGGCTGGAACGGCGTCCCGATGAATATCCACCTTCCCGCGCCGCGCCGCAGGTGGACCGCCCGGCTCGTGAACCTCGCGGTCGTGGTCGTGGTCCTCGCCCTGGCAGCGGCGACGTTCCTGCTTTCTTACACCGGAGTACACGTGATCGCCTTGCAGGCGGGCGTGTCCACCCGGCTAGCCCGGGTCTACCCGGCGACCTTCGACGCACTGCTCGTCATCGCCTGCGTGGCAGCCGTCATGCTCAGGGACGCACGCTGGTGGGCCCGTGCCTACGCCTGGTTCGTCATCATCCTCGTGGTGGCCGTGGTGGGAGCCGCCGACGCAGTACACGCCATGAACATTGCCCTTAAGCACCGGACGATGGAAGGCGTTGTCGCGGCCACTCCGTGGGTGCTCGTCCTGCTCGGCTTCAGCCTGATGCTGACGATTCTGCAGCATTCGCGCGCCCAGCACGCCGCGGCCGGGTCCGAGTCCGGACGAGCGTCCCGGCGCGCCGCGAAGCGCGGAGCCGGGCAGCTAGCACTCGACCCCGTGGCCGCGATCGGGCCGCCAGCGGATCCAGGCGGGCGCCAGTCACCGGCACCTGCCCTGCCCCCAGCGGCACCCGATGCGACCTTCGTCCCCGACGCCGCTCCCGGCCCGGACGTGACCACGATTGACGCGGCTTCCGCCGCCGATGCACCTACCGAGGCGGACGTGACTCCCGGGCCGGATGGTGGCATCACCACCGGCGCCGACCCCGCTCGCTCCGAGGATGTGGCCGCGACCGTGCCCGACCGGGCCGACGATCCAGGCGAACCAGCGGTGTCATGGCACCGCTACTGGGGCACCCCCCAGGAGCCCGATCCCACGGGCCAGACCTACGCCACCGCCGAGGACCCCGAGAACCACCGTCCCTTGTCCGCACCCGTAGAGCCCGGCGACGTCTCCTCGGGGGAAGCCGACACGGACGCCCCGCCGTTCGCGACGGCCCCGTTCGCGACCGTTCCGCGCCTGAACCGGGTCCGCTCCACCCCAACCCCGCCCGAAGAGGACGAGCGCTAAACCGCTCTCCTCCTCACCGGATGAATGTCCAATCCGTCTTGCTATAGGCAGCTGTGTGGGACATTCATCTACTTTTGGGGAGGGGGCGGCGGCTTTGCGGAGCCACGCTGGGCATGTCCTGCCACGCTAGTCCCGCTAACCCCAGCCACCGAGCCACTGGCGGAGGCAGGGTTGCGGCGAGAGAGGCAGGGGCGGGCGAGAGAGGTGGTTAGGGGTCCAGAGGGGCGATCTCTTGCCTTATCTGGCGGATCAGGTTTCTGGAATCGCGGGGGGACAGCGCGGAGGCGCGGATCAGGTTGATCACCGTCATGAGATCAGCAACCTCCGCCCGGTCCTCGATTATCCGTCCACCCCCGTAGCACCCCGTGTAACAGACGCTTGGTGACTCCGTGAAGTCGTATACCGAGATAGGCCCGTTGGCGCCCGCCTGGTTGTCTCCCGTGAACGGCAGGACCTGGACGACGAGGCCAGGCGAGTCCACGGCGTCGAGCAGACTGTCAAGCTGCTGGCGCATGACCTCCGGGCCGCCAACGAAATGCCGCAGGATGCTCTCATCCAGCACGTACCACAACAGCGGGCCATTCTCGGCGCCGCCAATTTCCTGTCGCGCCATTCGCGCGGCCACCAGGCGGTCGATCTCGCCACGGCTGTCCTGCGGCCGCCCGGACGTCAGCAGCGCCCGCGCGTAATCCTCGGTTTGCAGCAGCACCGGGATCGCGCCGACCTCCCAGCCGTGGATGCGCACGGCCTCACGTTCAAACGGGATGACCGCCGCGAAGAACGCCGGGTACGCCTCGCGCGCGACCAGTTCCTGCAGCGTGGTGAATGTTCCTGGCGTGCCGAACGCCTCGTCGCACCGAGCGGCGAAGTCCGCGGTCGGCGCCTTGTCCAGCGTCTCGATCCCGCTGACCAGCGAGGCCGAGTAGCCGAGCTTGCCGCCGATCTCGACCTGGGTCCAGCTCATGTGCAGCCGCCACGACCGAAGCTGCGATGCGAAGGCCTCAAGGGAAGTGGCCTTCACGTCAAGGACGCTGGTCTCCACCTGCCTTACCTCCAATAACACTACGGTTAGTAACTCTGCACACACACAGCGTGCAGCGTGTTCCGATCCCAACCGTAGCCCGCTGCTGGCATGTTTGCTATCAGAACCCCCGGCTGGACAGCCAAACGAGACGAAGGCTCTAACCGTGATCATGTATCTCTGGACAGCGCCGGGCCGTAACGCGGCCGGGTTCCGCGGAGCCAGCGGGGTGAGTGACGACCAGGGCAGAGCCCGGCAGGCCGCCGAGCTGCTGCTGCGCACCGGGCAGGCGGCTACCGCCTACGTCGAATGCGCCTACGCGGGAATGACCGCGAGCACGCTCAATTCCTGCTATGTCCGCACCGGATCAGGCTGGTGGGCGCGACTCAGCCAGGCAGGCCAAGTCGTGTGGACGCCGTTCGCCGACGCGGGAGGCGATCGGTAACGAGACTCGAGGGCCCGCCGCTAACCGCGGCAAGGGCCGTGGCCGAGGAGGGGATGGTCACGGCCCTGCCCTCGCCCCTGTGACATCCCCTGGCGGCCCGTCAACCCGCCCTGCTGACGAGCGCGGTTGCCATGGCGGCGATGCCCTCGCCGCGGCCGGTCAGTCCCAGCCCGTCGGTGGTGGTCGCCGACAGGCTCACTGGCGCGCCAGCGAGCGCCTCGCTGAGCACGGCAGCCGCCTCTTCGCGGCGCGGACCGATCTTGGGCCGGTTCCCGATCACGCAGACTGCCACGTTCCCGATGACGAAGCCGGCCTGGGTGACCAGCCTCGCGGTTTCCCGCAGCAGCGCCACGCCGGGCGCACCAGCCCATTCGGGGCGGGACGTGCCGAAGTGCGTGCCGAGATCCCCGAGACCGGCGGCGGACAGCAACGCGTCGCATGCCGCATGCGCGGCCGCGTCTCCGTCGGAATGCCCGGCCAGACCGGTCTCACCTGGCCACTCAAGCCCGGCTAGGTATAGCGTCCGCCCAGCCTCGAACGGATGCACGTCCATACCAAGCCCTACCCGCGGCAAGTTCTCCACCGCAGCAGGTTACCGGGGCTAGCTGGTCAGAACCTCGTCGAGGAGGGCCTCAGCCTTGTCTTCGTTGGTCTTCTCGGCCAACGCGAGTTCGCTCACCAGAATCTGCCGTGCCTTGGCGAGCATTCGCTTCTCGCCAGCGGACAAACCGCGTTCCTTGTCCCTGCGCCACAGATCCCTGACGACTTCGGCGACCTTGTTCACGTCGCCGGAGGCGAGCTTCTCCAGGTTGGCCTTGTACCGCCGCGACCAGTTCGTGGGCTCCTCGGTGTGCGGCGCGCGCAGCACCTCGAACACCCGCTCTAGCCCCTCCTGACCCACCACGTCCCGCACACCGACAAGCTCCGCGTTGTCCGCGGGCACTCGTACGGTCAGGTCTCCCTTGTCGACCTTCAGAACAAGATAAGTCTTCTCCTCGCCCTTGATCGTGCGAGTCTCTACGGCTTCGATGCGAGCAGCCCCATGGTGGGGGTAAACGACGGTATCGCCGACCTTAAAAGACATCTGGCAAGTACCCCTTCCGCTGAAGGCTATCTTACCACGGCCCGGACCCTCGATAAAATGCCCTTGATGGCAAATATGCAGGTCAATACACCAATTTCGAGCATACGACAGTGCGCTCAGCAGGCATATGACGCGGCCAGACACCGGGGGAGGTCCAGCACCAAGATCTGCACGTCGCCGTTGACGAGGATCTTCAGTCTACCCGAGGATCGGCGCACGGCTCCTGAAATCGCTGCTGGCGAGTCGGCAAGCGGGCCGTGGAGGCTCATACTGGGAATGAAAGGTCTCGCGACCTCGCGGTCGCGGCCTGGCGGAAGACCTGGTGGAAGAGGTACACGTGAGCTTCGCCAGTGAGCCGGGGCGGGACGACAGCAACCTGCCCCCGGTGAACATCGTGGTCCCGGACGATGCCCGGGAGCTGGCTCGCGACGTGCTCGCGTACCACCGCGAGATGCGTGCCCGCCGACGCCGGCAGCGCCTCACCAGGCTCTTCAGCCCGTTCGGTCGGCAAGAATTCGGCGGGCACGCCGCGATCCTGCCGCTGATCGCGACCATCGTGGCGCTGGCGATGCTCGCGGGCGCGATGCTCTCCGTCATCACCATCAGTCCGGCTTCCGCGCCGACCGTGCCGGCCACAGCCGAGACCTCCGGCGTGCCCAAATTGCAATCCAAGCCCATCTCGCTGCCGGCCGGCACGGTGCGCGTTGGCGCTCCTGACGGCCGGATCGTGCAGGCGCGCAGCCTCGTGAACTCCGTGCTCGCGCTGGTACCCGAGAACTGCCAGTGCGGAACCGGCCTGCGTAACCTGGCGGTCCAGGCCATCGCGCGTCATCTCGGCCTGTATTTCGTCGCGTCGGGCGCGGCCATGCCGCAACTGAAGAGTCTGACCGCGCGATATGGCGACGGCGCCGCCAAGGCTGTCTACGACACCGGTGACGTCATCGGCGCCGCCAGTCACGCCGTGGGCCTGACCGTCCTCGTGGTGGGCAGCGACGCCACCGCGGACGTCAGCCGGAACCTGCCGCGCGACTTCCAGCCCAGCCCCGCCCCGCGCCCGGCCCCAGCATCCGGGAAATAGGCCGGCCCTCCGCGAGCCCGCCAAGCCATACCGGTACGATTTCTACGGCCTGTAGTGGAGTGCCATGCCACCAGGTCGCCACGGGAGTGCAGGCACCTCCCGTCACCAACCGAGGAGGCATTTCGCCGTGATCCGCCGTAGCTCCGCGAAGAAGGTGGCTCGCCCACTGCTGATCGGCGCCCTGGCCCTGCTGATCCCGGCCGCGATCGCCGGGTGCGAGGCCGGGTTCGACGCCCCGACACTCGAGTATCACCAGGCGTCCGGCGGCGCGCATGTCGTCGTCAGCGGAATCACGGTCAGCAACCTTTTCGTGCTCGGCGCGCCGGTCGGTTCCGCGCTGCCGCCAGGCTCGTCCGCCAGCGTCTTCCTGTCCCTGTTCAACGGCGGTTCGAACAGCGACTCGCTGGTGAGCGTGTCTGCTCCGGGGGCGGCGTCCAGCGGGCAGGTCTCCGGTGGAACCGTCAGCCTTCCGGCGAACTCCGAGGTCAACCTGACCGGGCCGCAGCCGTCGGTCGTGCTCAACGGGCTCACGTCGTCGCTCAGCGGCGGACAGGACATCCCGGTGACGCTGGACTTCGCGCACGCCGGCTCGGTCACAGTCCAGGTGCCCGTGCAGCCGCAATCGTTCTACTACTCCACGTACTCGGCCGCGCCGACGCCGGTTCCCACGCCGAGCGCCACGCCCACGCCCACCCCGACGCCCACCGCGACCAAGACGGCAGCGAAGAAGTCCACGGCAAAGCCGAGCACCACGCCTACCACGTAGCCGGAATGGCGGTCACGGGGAGAGCCGCAACCAATCGTTCCGTTATCCGATTGATTCGAACTTGTACCCCAGTCCGCGGACGGTGACGATGTGCCGCGGCCTGGCGGGGTCGGTTTCGATCTTGGCCCGGAGCCGCTTGATATGCACATCGAGGGTCTTGGTGTCACCGACGTAGTCCGCGCCCCACACCCGGTCGATGAGCTGCATCCTCGTCAGCACCCGGTCGGCGTTGCGCAGCAGGACCTGGAGCAGTTCGAACTCCTTCAGCGGAAGCTGTACCGCATCGCCTCGCACGCTGACGACGTGGCGTTCCACGTCCATCCGTACCGGACCCGCCTCGAGCGTCGCCTCCGCGACCTCCTCCACCTCGCCCCGGCGGCGCAGCACCGCGCGCATCCTGGCCACGAGTTCACGCGAGGAGAACGGCTTGGTGACGTAGTCGTCAGCGCCGAGTTCGAGACCGACCACCTTGTCAATCTCGCTGTCCTTGGCGGTCAGCATGATGACCGGCACGCTGGACCGCTCCCGTAGCGACCGGCACACCTCGCTACCCGGCAGGCCGGGCAGCATCAGGTCAAGCAACACGAGATCGGCCCCGGTGCGGTCGAAGGTCTCGAGCGCATCCGGGCCGGTGGCGCAGACGGCGACCTCGAATCCCTCCTTGCGGAGCATGTACGAGATCGCGTCGCTAAATGACTCCTCGTCCTCGACCACGAGCACGCGTGTCACTGAGGTCCCTCCTGACGGGGTTTCCGGAATGGGGCGGGAAGGTTAGGCGCGCATCCGATCGGTGCTTGTGCCGTCATGCTCGCTCCGCAGTGGTAGCCACAGGGTGAAAGTGGAGCCCGCGCCCTCGACGCTCCGCACCGTCACACGGCCGCCGTGCGCGGCTGTCACGTGCTTCACGATGGCGAGCCCCAGTCCGGTGCCGCCGGTGGCCCGGGATCGGGCCGGGTCGACACGGTAGAAACGCTCGAAAATCCGCTCAAGATCGCGTTCCGGGATACCGATGCCCTGGTCCGTCACGCTGATCTCGACGCCGCCGTCCCCGGGCTTCTTCACGCACACCACGACCCTGGTGCGTTCCGGGCTGTACACGACCGCGTTTTCCAGCAGGTTCCGCACCGCCGTGACCAGCAGGTCTTCTTCGCCGAGAACGGTCAGCCCGCGCACGCCGATCGAGGCCAGCGTGATGCCGCGGGCGTTCGCCTTCATGCGGCACCGGTCGAGGGCCTCCGCGACGACCGCGTCCACCTCGACCGGATGCGGGTCGGGAATCGGTTCGGCCGCCTGAATGCGGGACAGCGTGATCAGGTCCTGCACGAGGAACGTCAGCCTGGCCGCTTCCTGGCGCATCCGGCCGGCGAACCTGCGGACCGCTTCGGCATCCTCGGCGGCGTCCTCGATCGTTTCCGCCAGCAAGGCGAGCGCGCCGACCGGGGTCTTGAGCTCATGGCTGACGTTGGCGACGAAGTCCCTGCGGACCTCCTCGACCCGCCGGCTCTCGGTCTGGTCCTCGGCCAGCACGAGGACGAGCCCGCCACCGCCCAGCGTCCCGGACAGCGGGGCCACCCGGACCGCGAAGCTGGTCGTCCGGCCGCCGAACCTGGGCACCGGAACCTCGAACTCTCCTTCCCTGATCTCTCCGTCGCGACGGACCTGCCTGGCGAGCGCTAGCAACTCGCTGACCATCAGCCGGTCGCCCTTGACGATGCCGAATGCGCGTGCCGCGGCGCTGGCCCGCAGCACCCGGTCCTCGCTGTCGACGACAACGGCGGAGGAGGAAAGAACGGAAAGGACGGACGCGATTCCCGGCGGAAGCTTCGCGGGTTGCTGTGCTGCGCGCAACCGTGCGCTGCGAGGCTGTCGCACATTGGCGCCAGCCCGCGTCCTCAGCACCACGCTGCGTCCCGGACCAGTGATGGTGCACGCGACGTGGGCACGGTGCACCGGCGTGACCAGTCCATACTCACGTATCTGATGGTATGCGGATGAGGCCGGGCGTCCACAATCAGGAGCTTGCGGGAAATTTCACTCTTTTCTGGATGTTCACTTCCCAGATCACTTACGGACATGTCTCCGTCATACTGAAGTCGCTTGACCGCCGTCCAGTAGGGCACGCCCGGTGTTTCACCGACCCTGGTTCTTAACCGCTTCAGCGGCGGCCGCCGCCGCGTCCGGGTCCAGGTAGCGCCCGCCCGGCACCACCGGCCGGTACGCCGCGTCAAGCTCGTACAGCAGCGGGATGCCCGTCGGAATGTTGAGCTCGGCGATCGCGGCGTCGCTGATCCCGTCCAGGTGCTTCACCAGCGCACGAAGCGAGTTGCCATGAGCGACGACCAGTACCACCTGGCCGGCCGCCAGGTCGGGGACGATGGCGTCGTACCAGTACGGCAACATCCGCACGACCACATCACGCAGGCACTCGGTGCGCGGCATGATCTCCGGCGGCAGCGTCGCGTACCTCGGATCGCTGCTCTGCGAGAGCGGGTCGTCATCGGCGATCGGCGGCGGCGGCACGTCGTACGACCGGCGCCAGAGCATGAACTGCTCGTCGCCGAACTCCTCGCGGGTCTGCGCCTTGTCCTTGCCCTGCAGGGCCCCGTAGTGGCGCTCGTTCAGCCGCCACGAGCGGCGGACCGGCAGCCAGCCCAGGCCGGCGGCGTCGAGTGCGACGTTCGCGGTCGCAATGGCGCGGGTCAGCACTGAGGTGTGCACTACGTCGGGACGCAGCCCGGCGTCCGCGATCATCCGTCCGGCAGTCGATGCCTCCTGCACGCCCTTCGCGGCGAGGCCGACGTCCACCCACCCGGTGAACAGGCCCTTGGCGTTCCAGTCGCTTTCACCATGGCGCAGTAGTACGAGGGTTCCCATGCCGGCCAGCCTATCTGGCGGTCGGAAGCGGGAGAAAAGGTGACCGGGAGATGCGGAGGCGATGCGGAAGCTATGCGCAAGCTATGCGGAGGGGCGCGACAGCGGGGGCGGGAATACGGCGCGGGAACACGAATAGGGCGACCGGGGTTGGTTACAACTGTGTCTACGGCCCCCAAGCGCGTTCCACGACGGATCGCGACCCTCAGCGTGCATACATCACCGCTCGACCAGCCAGGCACCGGTGACGCTGGCGGCCTGAACGTCTACGTTGTGGAGGTAGCCAGGCGGCTTGCCGAGCTCGGCACCGAGGTAGAAATTTTCACGCGCGCCGTGTGCCGTGACACACCGCCGCTGGCCGAACTCGTACCCGGTGTGCTCGTGCGCAGCGTCGTCGCCGGCCCGTTCGAAGAGCTCGACAAGACGGAACTGCCCGGCCAGGTCTGCCAGTTCACCCTCGAGGTGCTCCGGGCCGAGGCAGCGGCGGAGCCAGGCAAGTATGACCTGGTACACGCGCACTACTGGCTTTCAGGGAAAGTCGGGGCGATAGCGAAGGAACGCTGGGGCGTACCGCTCGTGCAGTCGATGCACACGCTCGGGAAGGTCAAGAACTCGGCACTGGCCGTTGGCGACGCCGCCGAACCCGACGACAGGATCCGCGGCGAGCACGAAGTGGTTGCCGCCGCTGACCGGCTGATCGCGAACACCGTTGAGGAGGCGTGCCAGCTCACCGAGCTCTACGGAGCCGATCCCGCCAAGGTGCGGACCGTCAATCCCGGCGCGGACCTGTCCGTTTTCCGCGCCGGACCGCCAGACGCACGGCGCGCGGCCCGGCAACGGCTGGGCTTCGCGCCTGACGACGTGGTACTGGTCTTCGCCGGCCGGGTGCAGCCGCTCAAGGGGCCCGACGTCGTGCTCAAGGCGGCCGCACGGCTGATAGACGCGGACCCCGAACTCGCCAAGAGCCTGAAAGTCGTGCTCGTCGGCGGGCCGAGCGGCCGGGCTGAACGCGCCGATCCCGACCGGATGCGGGAACTAGCGACCGCGCTTGGCCTGGACGACGTCGTCCGTTTCGAGCCGCCGTGCCCGCAGCACGAACTGGCCGAGTGGTACCGGGCCGCGACGCTCGTGCTCACCCCGTCGCACTCGGAGTCGTTCGGTCTTGTCGCCCTCGAGGCGCAGGCCTGCGGCACGCCGGTAGTGGCGGCGAGCGTCGGGGGCCTGCGCACCGTGGTCCGAGACGGTTACTCAGGCGTCCTGGTAGACGGCCACGACCCGGCCGAGTGGGCGCGGGTCATCAGGAATCTGGTGCGCGCGCCCCGGCGGCTGCGGGCGCTGTCCGCGGGCGCGTTGCGACACGCGTCCGGTTTTGGCTGGTCCGCCACTGTAGACCGGCTGGCCACGGTGTATACCGGTGCCATGGATGAGGCAGCCGCCCGAGTCGGGGCATAGCGGACATGGCGCCGCCCGACAACGGACCGCCTCGCGACACCGGACCGCCTCGTGACATCGGACTGCCCGGCGGCCCCGGCCGCCCCGGCGCCCCTGGCGGCCCCGGCGGCCCCGGCGGCCCCGGCGCCCTCGGGGCTGTGCTCGACGAACTCGGCCTGGAATACGAAAACCCTGAGCCCGGCGCATTCCTGCTCCGCCTGGAAGGGGACCACAAGCTAGCCACGATGACGTGGCTGATCGCGGGCCAGCACAGCCTCCAGGTGGAGGCCTTCTTCTGCCGCCAGCCAGACGAGAACCACGCGGCGTTCTACCGGTTCCTGCTCGAGCGCAACGGACGCATGTACGGCGTGCACTTCGCGGTGGACGCGGCCGGTGACGTGCACCTGATAGGCCGGCTCCCGCTGGCCGCGATCACCGAGCCGGAGATCGACCGCGTGCTCGGCTGTGTGCTGTCTTATTCGGACGAGACCTTCAACGAGGCGCTTAAGATCGGTTTTGGGTCCGCGATCAGACGAGAATGGGCGTGGCGGGAAAAGCGGGGTGAAAGCCTCGCCAATCTGCGCCCGTTCGCCGCATTCATCACGGGCCGAGACGGGTACGACGACAACGGGGACGAGGCGTGAGCGGACATCACGTCAGCGTGCACACGCTGATCTGTGTTCTGTTCGCGTTGCTCACTGCGGCGAGCAACGCGAGCGCCGCCGTGCTGCAACGAAAGGCGGCGGCCAAGGTGCCGCCCGAGCGCTCGATGCACTTGTCCTTGATCGCGGACCTCGTCCGGCGCAAGGTGTGGCTGGCGGGGATCGGCATGGTCATCATCGCGGCCGTGGCCCAGGCGGCCGCCCTCGCGACCGGTCCCATCGCCTTGGTCCAGCCGATCTTCATCATCGAACTGCCGGTCACGCTGCTGCTCGCCACTCTGGCCAGCCAGAACCGCGCGATGCTGCACCGATTGCCCTGGGCGGCCATCATCGTCACGACCGTCGGCCTTGGCGCCGGTCTCGCGGTCGCACAGCCAAGCGGCGCCGCTGACACCGCGCAGAACGCCAGTTGGGCGATCGCCCTGCTCGTCGCGGGCGGCTTCCTCGCCGTGCTGATCACCACCGCGATCGGCTTGCGCGGCGAACCACGGGCCGCGCTGCTCGGGCTGGCCGCCGCCTGTGGATACGCGCTGACCGCCGCGCTGATGAAGAACGCCATGGCGGACCTCAGCGCCGGCGTGACCCAGTTCTTCACGTCCTGGCACATCTACGCGACGGCGTTGGCCGGCGTCGGCTCGCTCTTCTTGTTGCAGAACGCCCTCCAGGCCGGCAGCCTTGTCGCCTCGCAGCCGATGCTCACCGTGGGCGATGCCCTGATCAGCATCAGCCTCGGTGTCACGCTGTTCAGCGAGGATCTGCGCGTGGGGTGGTGGCTGCTCCCGGAGATCATCGCCCTCGTGGCGATCGTCGCTGGCTGCATCCAGATCGCCAAATCGCCGCTGGCCTCGGAGGCCGCGCCTCTAGTCTCGGCACCCGCGCCGACGGTACAGTAACGACGTGAACAGGCTGGGCGATCTCGAGCGCGCCATCATGGAGGTTCTCTGGCAGACTGAATCGTCTCTGACCGTTAGAGAGGTCAGCAACGGGCTCAGTCAACGAAATCTGGCACATACGACCGTGATGACTGTGCTTGACCGGCTAGCGAAAAAAGGGTTCGCACGCAGGGACCGGGACGGCCGTGCCTGGCGGTACCGGCCCGCGGCGACCCGCGAGTCGTACGTGGCAGAGCTTATGCTGACCGCGCTCGAGCAGACGGGCGACCGGGACGCGGCGCTCGCCAGGTTCGCGCAGAGCGTGACGGGCGCCGAGGCAGTAGTGTTGCGCGAGGCGCTGGCACGGCTCGAGCAGGAGCAGTCCATGCAGGCTGAGGGAGACAGCGGGATCACGTTATGGGGGCACTGGCCGTCGCGGCACTGCTTACCGCGGTCGCCGTCGGCAGCGCGCGGAGCGCGAGCGCGCTGTTGCGCGCATCGTGGCCGCGCCGGTCTCCGGCGGCCGCCATCTTGTTCTGGCAGGCCCTCGGCCTGGCCAGCGGTCTCGCGGCGATAGGCGCGCTGCTCGCGGCGGGTGTCGCCGGACAGGACACGCAGCGCGCCGGAGTGCTAGGCGGGCTGACGACGATAGCGGGACGGCTGGCTTCCGGCCATGCGATCGACCCGCATCAGCCGTTGCTTCTCATCGCGGTGCGCGCGGTGATGCTGACTGCCGGGCTGGCGCTACTGACAGTCCTCTGCCTGGTGCTCGTGATGGCATTCTCCGCCGCGATCGGCGCCAGACGCCGGCAACGGGCATTGCTGTCGCTGCTCGCGCACGGCGACCCGAAGGCCCCGGGAGCGCTCGTCATCGACTACCCGGACGCGGCCGCGTACTGCCTGCCGGGCATCCGCTCTCAGATCGTCGTCAGCGCCGGGACACTTGACCTGCTCGCCCCAGCCGAACTCGCCGCCGTCCTCGCCCACGAGCGCGCGCACGTGCGCGCCAGGCACGACCTGGTGCTGATTCCGTTCACCTCGCTGCGCCGCGCCTTCCCCCGGTCCCGGGTGATCACCCAGGCGTCCCAGTCCGTGGCACTGCTCGTCGAGATGATGGCCGACGACCGTGCGCTGCGTGTCCGCGGCCTGGTGGCCAGGCAACTGGCCACCGCGCTGCTCCGGTTCGGCACCGCCGAAACCAGGTGCGCGCCCGCGGGTGCGCTCGCGGTGGCGGAAGGCGAGCTCACCGCGCGGGTGAACAGGCTTCTCGTCCCGCCGCCGCCGCTGTCTCGTTCGGTGCAGGTAGGGATCGTCCTCGCCGCCGCCATTCTGGCCGCCGCACCAGTCTTGCTGCTGGTCACACCCTAAATTTGGCCCGAACGGGTTCGTGGCGACTGCCGCTACGAAGGGTTTACCACGGGCCGTACGGGCCCATGTGGGTGCCGCTGCCCGTGTTGTTCCGGTTGCCGCGGAAGTCCTTCACCTTAGGCCGCACGTCCGCGAGGTAGATCGCGGCCGCCACGAAAGCAGCCACCGACAGGATCCCGGTGGCGCCGCCATAGGCGGCGGCAGACAGGCCGAGCACGAACGCGACGCCAAGGATGATCAGCCACAGTACCTTGGTCTGCTTGCCCGCTGCGGTGAACGCCTGGGCGGGCCGGATTATCGCGTCGATGAAGGCCCACGCCTCTACGACGAACGCCGCGACAGCGAGCGCTACGAAGAAGTAGTTGAGCGGGGTGAACACCCCGTTGCCCAGTATTGAGACCACGGATCCACGCTACCTTGTCCTAGGCCTGTTCGGAGTCGGGCCCGAAATCAGTCTGGTCGCGGACCACCGCTATCACCTCGGCGGTCGGCGCCGACTGCTGGCTTTCCTTGCGGAAGGACTCGTAGATCTCGATCAGGACCTGCTTTTGCCGCTCGGTGAGTTGCGGATCGGTGAGCAGGGCTGACCGGACGCCGGAATCGGCCGGACGGTCCTCGAGGATGCCCGCCTGAACGTACAGCGCCTCCGCGGAAATGCGCAACCCCTTGGCGATCTGCTGCAGGATGTCCGCGCTCGGCTTGCGCAGCCCGCGCTCGATCTGGCTGAGATAGGGGTTAGAAACTCCGGCCGATTCTGCTAGCTGGCGCAGTGAGATCTTCGCCTGCTCACGCTGCTGCCGGATGTACTCACCAATAGTGCTCATACCCTCATGCTATCCCGACTGCTTGCAAATGCAAACCCGGAGCAAGCATGCGCTAGGGCCTGGTGATGCCGAGGAAAGCGCGCGCCTCGGCGGGGGACATCGGGGGCCGCTGGGCCAGGTTGGCGAGGTCAGCGGCCCGCTGTACCAGCTCGGGGTTGCCGGTGACCGGACGGCCGCGGGAAAACGTGATCGTGTCCTCCATACCGACGCGCAGATGGCCGCCCGCCCCGAGCGCCCCGAACATGACCGGCAGGCTCGTCCGGCCGATCCCCGTCGCCGACCAGGTGGCGCCGTCCGGAAGTGCCAGCACCGCCGCTGCGAGCGTCGGTACGTCGCCCCGCATCCCGCCGGGAACCCCCATCACCAGGTCGCAGTGCACGTGGCCGCCGACCGGCGGTCCGAACTCGCCGAGCAGGCGCTGCAGCGTGGCGATGTGCCCGAGGTCGAACAGCTCGAACTCGGGCACCACGCCCCGCTCCTTGGTGAGCTGGTACAGGTCCTTGATAAATCCCCAGGGGTTGGCGAACACGTCGTCGCCGAAGTTGACCGTTCCGCAGGTCAGCGAGCAGGCGTCCGGCTCCGCGTCGAGCACGGCGAGCCGTGCGTCGAACCCGTCGGTGACGGCGCCGCCGGTGGACAGCTGGACGATCAGGTCGGTCGTGTCGCGAAGCGCGGCAACGGTGTCCTTGAGCCTGCTGACGTCGAGCGTGGGCTTGGCTTCGTCATCCCTGATGTGCACGTGGATGACGGCCGCGCCCGCCTGCTGGCACTCGATCGCCTGAGAAGTCAGCTGGTCGAGGGTGACAGGAAGCGCCGGGACCGTCGCCTTCTCGGCCTCCGCGCCGGTCGCCGCGACCGTGATCAAAGTGGAGGTCATTGACTTCCCCTATCTTCAGGCAGCAGGGACCGAGGCCAGGTGATTCCTGGCGAATGCCAGGGTATCGGCCAGGTCCGCCAGCCGATCCTCCCTGGTCAGCGAGCGGCGGGTATTTACCTCGGCGACCACCATGCCCTGGTAGCCGGTGGCGGCGATGCCGCGCAGCAATTCGGCACAGGGCTGCCTGCCCCGCCCGGGCACCAGATGCTCGTCAGGAACGGGGCCGACGGGCACGCCGCTGCCATCGGCCAGGTGGACGTGGGCCAGCCTGCTTCCGAGGTCGTTGGCCATAACGATCGCGTCGGACCCGGAGGCAGCGGTGTGCGAGAGGTCGAGTGTCACGGTGGGAACGTCAAGGACAGCCGGGTCCCAGTGCGGCGCGTATCCGGAGACCTCCGCGGTGCCCGCCCGGATCGGGAACATGTTCTCGACCGCGAAGATCACGTCGGTCTCGTCCGAGATCTTCGCCAGGCCCTGCTCGAACCCGCGCACGTACTCCCGCTGCCAGCGGAACGGCGGATGCAGCACCACGACCTTCGCTCCGAGCCGCTCGGCCAGTTCCTTGGCCCGCAGCAGCTTCCCCCACGGCTCTCTGCCCCACACCAGCTGGGTGAGCAGCAGGCTCGGCGTGTGCACGGCGAGCACCGGTACCTGGTGGTAGTCGACCAGGCTGGCCAGCGCGTCACCGCTCTGGCTCACGGGGTCGGTGTAGACCATCACCTCGAGGCCGTCATAGCCAAGACGGGCGGCCGCCTCGAATGCATCGGGAGTGCGTTCCGGGTAGACCGAGGACGTCGACAGCACGACGGGGATCGCGGGTAGCCCGGTCAACGCGTCTCCCTTCCGTCGTTCCCCGGCTGGTCCGTGCCAACAGGGAAACTCTGCCCGAGCCCCAGCTTATGCGCGCGGCGCCGCCCGAATGTCAGAGCCGGTCGTTATGGTGCCAGCATGGCGAAGTCAACGGCGGGCTACCGGTGCGCCGAATGCGGCTGGCAGACACCCAAGTGGACCGGGCGCTGCGGCGAATGCCAGGCGTGGGGGACCGTCGAGGAGACGGCCGTGCCGCGGCTGGTGCGGGCGGGCATTCGGGCGGCTGGCTACGCCGGTTCGCCCGGGCCGGGCAGTGCCGCGGGCAGGCTCGGCGGCGGCCCGGTGAGCACCGCGGCGATGCCGATCGGCAAGGTTGACGCCGCGGAGGCGAGCGCCCGGGCCACTGGCCTTGACGAGCTCGACCGGGTGCTTGGCGGCGGCCTGGTCCCAGGCGTGGTCCTCCTGCTGGCCGGCGAGCCGGGCGTGGGAAAGTCCACGCTGCTGCTCGAGGCCGGCGCGCTGGCCGCGGCCGCCGGGCCCGTGCTCTACATCACGGGCGAGGAGTCGGCCGCGCAGGTCAGGCTTCGCGCGGACCGGATCGGCGCGGTCCACGAGAACCTGTACCTCGCCGCCGAGACGGACCTGGACGCGGTCATCACCCACGTCGCTGACGTGCGGCCGCGGCTGCTGATCATCGACTCGGTGCAGACGATCGCGGCCGCCGACGTCGACGGCGTGCCGGGCGGCATAACCCAGGTGCGTGAGGTGGCCGCGGCGCTGACCGCGGTGGCCAAAGACCGGTCGATGGCGACGATCCTGGTCGGGCACGTGACCAAGGACGGCTCGGTGGCGGGACCGCGCACGCTCGAGCACCTCGTGGACGTGGTGCTGCACTTCGAAGGCGACAGACATTCGCGGCTGCGGATGGTGCGCGCGGTCAAGAACCGGTACGGCCCAACCGACGAGGTCGGCTGCTTCGACCTAGGGGAATACGGCCTGATCGGGCTGGCCGACCCGAGCGGCCTGTTCCTGTCCCGGCACCGCGAGCCGGTGCCGGGAACCTGTGTCACCGTTACGCTCGAAGGCCGACGGCCCCTGCTCGCCGAGGTCCAGGCACTTGTCGGCCCGTCGTCGCTCGACGTGCCGCGCCGGGTCACGTCCGGGCTTGACGCCTCCCGCGTCGGCATGGTGCTCGCGGTGCTACAGCGCCGCGCCGAGGTCAAGTTCGGCAAATCAGACATCTACGCGGCCACGGTGGGCGGAGTGCGCCTGACGGAGCCGTCCGTGGACCTGTCGGTGGCGGTGGCGCTGGCCAGCTCCGTAGCCAACCTGTCGGTGCCGCACGGCGTGGTCGCGATCGGCGAGGTCGGCCTCGCCGGCGAGGTGCGGAATGTGGCCGGTGTCCCGCGGCGGGTGACGGAGGCCGAACGGATGGGCTACCGCAAGGCGATAGTGCCCCCAGGCTCGTCCGCGGCCGTCGGCGACAGCGGCATCACGATTATCGAGGTGGAGGACGTCCGCGGGGCGTTGCAGGCCGCGCTGAGCGGCTAGCGCGATCGTGGGGCCGGTACGGTCAGCCGGTGAGCGTGAACGTGCGGACGGAACTGTCCTGGCCGGCGCTCATCGCGACCGCCTGGAAGGTGCCCGAGGCGCCTGCCGGGAGCGAGCCAGCGCAGCCGGCCGGGCTGGTCGCCGTGCGACTCCACGAGATGGTCAGCAACTGCGGCACGCCGGTCTGGAACCACACCGCCGCCGGGGCGGCCGGCTTGCATGCCGCGGAGTCCCAGACGACCTGTCCGTGCCGGGTCACGATCACCCGGACCGAGCCCGGCCCGAACGCCATCTGGCACGCGGCCGAGGCGGTCGAGACCGCGTACACGTCGAACTGCGGGTCCTTCCCAGGGTCGTAGCTGGGTTGGCTCGTGAACAGGCTCAGCACGATGCCACCGGATGCGCACTGCCCGCCGCCCACGGTGGCCGACGTGGTAGCCCCTGGCCGCGGCTTGCCGCTGGGACTGGCGGTAGGGGGCGTCGCCTTCGGTGACGACGTGGCGGTCGCGCTCACGGTGGGGCTTGGCGTGGACGCGGATGCTGTCGCCGACGGGCCCGGCCATGCGCTGCCGTACGCGGCGGACGGCAAGTCGCCCGGCGACTGTGCCGCGTCCATGGACGAGCGCACCGTGGCGGCTGCCCCTGGTGTCCGCGCCGGGTGGGCAGGCGTGAACTGCCAGGCCAGGACCGCGACCACGGCGATGCCGCCGCCCAGGATGAAGAACCGGCGCCGCCAGTAGGCAGCGGGGTCGGTCTGGCGGTCGTAGTCACGCTTAGCACTGAACCGCATACGAAAAGTATGCGGTTCAGGCCCCCGCATAACCGGCCCGACGCGCCAGAGATAATGCTCGCCATGACGTCGCCGCATATCGAGCCGGTGCTCGCCTGGTATTCGGCCCACGCGCGCGACCTACCGTGGCGAGCGCCCGACGCGACACCGTGGTCGGTCCTGGTCAGCGAGATCATGCTGCAGCAGACCCCGGTAAGCCGGGTGCTCCCCGCCTACCAAGCCTGGCTGACCAGATGGCCGTCGCCCGCCGCGCTGGCCGCCGATCCGCCCGGGGAGGCCGTCCGCCAGTGGGGACGCCTGGGCTACCCGAGACGCGCCCTGCGCCTCCACGAGACCGCCACAATCGTGACCCGCGACGGCAACGGCCAGATCCCGTCGTCGCTTGAGGCGCTGCTGGCGCTACCCGGGGTGGGCAAGTACACGGCCGCGGCGGTCGCCGTGTTCGCGTTCGGCCGCCGCCACCCCGTCCTAGACACAAACGTCCGCCGGGTCCTAACCAGACTGACGTCGGCGCGGCAGTACCCCGGCCCGCAACCATCAGCCGCCGAATACCGCCTAGCGGAATCCCTGCTCCCAGCCGATGCGTCTGTCGCCGCACGCTGGTCGGTGGCCGTCATGGAACTTGGCGCACTCACCTGCACAGCATCCGCACCAAGGTGCACAGCCTGCCCGCTAGCGACAGCCTGCGCCTGGCGAGCCGCCGGCTACCCTCCCGCAACGGCAAAGCGCCCGGCGCAACGCTACGACGGCACCGACCGCCAATGCCGCGGCCGACTCCTAGCGGTACTACGCGACTCGGCAACCCCGGTACCGCTAAGCCACTTCGACGCGGTCTGGCCCGACACAATGCAGCGAGGCCGAGCCCTAGACGGCCTGGTAGCGGACGGCCTGGTAGACCCCCTCGCCGACGGCACCTACGCCCTCCCGCATTAACTTCAGCCAGCTGGATGGGACATTCATCTGGCTATCACCAGCTGGATGGGACATTCATCTGGCTATCACCAGCTGGATGGGACATTCATCCGGTGCTGTCGCGGGCCGGGGGCAGATGCGGGCGCAGGACCCCGCCCCTCATGAGGCATACGTGAAAGCAGGGGCTCGAGGTACATCCTCAAGCCCCCGCTAACAACGCCTAAGGCGTCAGCCAGCCGCTCGGGCGCTGCCAGACCCCTCCGCGCCGCCTCCGGCGGGCGCGCTCGGAGCGCTGGGCGCGGGATCGCTGGCCGCGACCGCCGCTGGGACCGCAGCCGGAGGTTCGGGCGCGGTCTCTGGCTTCGGCACGCCGGTGAACGTGAACTTCACGTCCTCGCCCGTGCCCTCGGTGTCGACGATCACGATCTGCCCCGGCCGCAGCTCACCGAACAGGATCTTCTCGGACAGGCTGTCCTCGATCTCCCGCTGGATCGTGCGACGCAGCGGCCGCGCGCCGAGCACGGGGTCGTAGCCGCGCTTGGCGAGCAGGTCCTTGGCCGCCGGCCGAAGCTCCATGCCCATGTCGCGGTCCTTCAGCCGATCGTCGACCTTGGCGACCATCAGGTCCACGATGCGGAAGATCTCGTCCTGCTCCAGCTGGTGGAACACGATGATGTCGTCGACACGGTTCAGGAACTCGGGCCGGAAGTGCTGCTTGAGCTCCTCGCCGACCTTCGCCTTCATCCGGTCGTACGAACCGCGGGAATCGCCCTGCCGGGCGAAACCGACCGAGACGCCCTTGGAGATGTCCCGGGTGCCCAGGTTCGTGGTCATGATGATCACGGTGTTCTTGAAGTCCACCGTGCGGCCCTGGGCGTCGGTCAGGCGGCCGTCTTCGAGGATCTGCAGCAGGGAGTTGAAGATGTCCGGGTGCGCCTTCTCGATCTCGTCGAAAAGGACCACGGAGAACGGCCGCCTGCGCACCTTCTCGGTGAGCTGGCCACCCTCTTCGTAACCCACGTATCCAGGCGGCGAGCCGAACAGCCGGGACACGGTGTGCTTCTCCATGTACTCCGACATGTCGAGCTGGATCAGTGAGTCCTCGTCGCCAAACAGGAACTCGGCCAGCGTCTTGGACAGCTCGGTCTTGCCGACACCGGACGGTCCGGCGAAGATGAACGACCCGCCGGGCCGCTTGGGGTCCTTCAGGCCGGCCCGGGTACGCCGGATCGCCTGCGACAGCGCCCTGATCGCGTCGTTCTGCCCGATCACGCGCTTGTGCAGCTCGTCTTCCATGCGCAGCAGCCGCTGCGACTCCTCTTCGGTGAGCTTGAAGACGGGGATCCCGGTTGCGGTAGCGAGAACCTCGGCGATGAGCTCCTCGTTGACCTCGGCGACCACGTCCATGTCGCCGGCCTTCCACTCCTTCTCCCTGGCGGCCTTCTTCGCGAGCAGCTGCTTCTCGGTGTCCCGCAGCGCAGCGGCCTTCTCGAAGTCCTGGGAGTCGATGGCCGACTCCTTTTCCTTGCGGACCTGGGCGATCTTCTCGTCGTACTCACGCAGGTCAGGCGGAGCCGTCATGCGGCGGATACGCATCCGCGAGCCCGCCTCGTCGATCAGGTCGATCGCCTTGTCAGGCAGGAACCTGTCGCTGATGTACCGGTCCGCGAGCTGCGCGGACGCAACTAGCGCGCCGTCGGTGATGGACACCCGGTGGTGTGCCTCGTACCTGTCGCGCAGGCCCTTGAGGATCTCGATGGTGTGCGAGATCGTCGGCTCGGCCACCTGGATGGGCTGGAAGCGGCGCTCAAGGGCCGCGTCCTTCTCCAGGTACTTGCGGTACTCATCCAGCGTCGTCGCGCCGATCGTCTGCAGCTCGCCCCGGGCCAGCATGGGCTTGAGGATCGAGGCGGCGTCGATCGCGCCCTCGGCCGCGCCCGCACCGACGAGCGTGTGAATCTCGTCGATGAACAGGATGATGTCGCCGCGGGTACGGATCTCCTTGAGGACCTTCTTGAGCCGTTCCTCGAAGTCACCGCGGTACCGCGAGCCGGCGACGAGCGCGCCGAGGTCGAGGGTGTACAGCTGCTTGTCCTTGATGGTCTCGGGAACCTCGCCCTTGACGATCTTCTGCGCTAGGCCCTCGACGACGGCCGTTTTGCCGACGCCGGGCGCTCCGACCAGCACCGGGTTGTTCTTGGTGCGGCGGGACAGCACCTGCATGACCCGCTCGATTTCCTTCTCCCGGCCGATCACCGGGTCGAGCTTGCCTTCGCGGGCGCCCTGGGTCAGGTTGCGGCCGAACTGGTCGAGCACGAGGGAAGTGGACGGGGCCGACTCGGCGCCGCCGCCCGGCGCTGACGCGGGCTCCTTCCCCTGGTAGCCGTGCAGCAACTGGATGACCTGCTGGCGGACCCGGTTCAGGTCAGCGCCAAGCTTCACGAGGACCTGGGCGGCAACGCCGTCCCCCTCGCGGATCAGGCCAAGCAGTATGTGTTCGGTACCGATGTAGTTATGACCGAGCTGCAGCGCCTCACGCAGCGATAGCTCAAGTACCTTCTTGGCACGCGGGGTAAACGGTATGTGCCCGGACGGCGCCTGCTGGCCCTGGCCGATGATCTCCTCGACCTGCTGGCGGACCGCCTCCAGGCTGATACCAAGAGACTCAAGCGCCTTGGCGGCTACACCCTCGCCCTCGTGGATGAGGCCAAGCAGGATGTGCTCAGTGCCAATGTAGTTGTGATTGAGCATCCTGGCTTCTTCTTGCGCCAGGACAACAACCCGCCGCGCCCGGTCAGTGAATCTCTCGAACATGTCGTCGCTCTCCTCACAGCGGGGATCCGGCAGGCTCCGGCGTGCCTGCCTGCTCCGCATGGTAGCCGCGTGCCCGACCCTGTACTTAACGCGATTATGCGCCAACTACAGGAGAAGTTCCCCGGACACTAGGCCTTCACCCCATCCAACAGCGCAAACTGGCAACGATGTTCCAAGTACGCCGCAAGCGAACGCGCCCCGTGACCAGCCGCTCCCAGGACGGCCCCCAGCCAGAGCCAAAGGGCCGCCCCCACCGTGACAAGCGAGGACCAAGGGGAAGAAGCGCCCAGAGGTGGCAGGCGCATTCCCCCTGCGAGCCAGCCCCCACGAGCCAGCCCCAGACTCGCTAGCGCTCTCGGCTAGGGAGTCCCAGTCCCCGCGAGCCAAAGGACCGCCCCGCTGTCGTAAGTGAGGAGCGAGCGAGCAGAGCTCGTGAGCGACGAGCGTCGACAGCGGACTCCGGCGGTCTGGAGGCGAGCGGGATAGCAGAGCCGGCGGGCTCAAGCGCCCGGAGGCGAGCGGGAAGGTAGAGAGAAACTAGTGAGCAGCCTCGTACTCGGCCACGATGTTGGCCGGAATGCGACCGCGCTCATTGACCTTGAAACCGCGTGACTTGGCCCACTCGCGGATTCGCGCACTCTGCTCACGGCCTGCCCCGCTGCGCGCGCGACGGCGCCGGGACGGGGCGCTGGCTTTACGCGAGTGCTCCACATACTGGGCGAGGTCTTTGCGTAGCTTGCCGGCGTTGCCGGAACTGAGGTCTATCTCATAGGAGACTCCGTCGAGACCAAAGGTCACGGTCTCGGTCGCCTCGCTCCCATCGAGATCGTCGACGAGAAGCACTTGTACCTTCTGTGCCATGGATTCAGCCCTTCCGCGGAGCAACTATTTCGGATGCCAAACATATACCCAGCTCTTCGCGTACACAATTCAGCTCAGTGCAGTTTCTCCTAGAACATCTGTGAGAACGCGACGCGCCAACCGGTTGCAACCACTCAGCGTAATCAGGCATTAGGTGCACAGTTAGCATTACGCCCACCAGTCCTCGCCAAGGACGCAAACTCGACGACCGCTTGCGGGCAGCGGGAAGGATCACCACAAGAGTAGATAATCGTGCCGTTGCACGAAATATCAGCTTTCGGTTCCCTCGCTTCGATCCACTGTCCGGGACTCATCGCGGACGTCATCGTCCTCGCTCCTGGCGCGGCGCTTCGGCCCCAGCTCACGGCGGAGCAGCATCCCCAGACCGATGAGGAAAGCCGCGCAGACAATCGCTGACGGTGCGACTGCGGCAAGATCTGATGCCAAAGCAGGTCACCTCCACCCGTGATCGGTCGTGGTCCATAGCCGGCGCCGCGGGCAGCGCGCAGGGGGCCAAGCAGCCCGGCGAAAGGCCGCCCTACCTGGCACTGTACCTCAGAGAATTACGGCACTCACAACCGAAGGAGCATGCGCGTGTTGCCCAAAGTGTTCGGCTTGACGCGGTCCAGATCCAGGAACTCGGCCACTCCCGCGTCGTAAGAACGCAGCAACTCCGCGTACACCTCAGGTGCCACCGGCGTGCCACTGATTTCGGCGAATCCGTGCCCGGTGAAGAACGAAACGGCGAAGGTCAGTACGAATACGCGCGCCACTCCGAGCAGTCGCGCGCGCTCGAGCAACTCTGCCACGATCATGTGCCCGATGCCCTCGCCGCGCCTGCTCTCGTCAACCGCGAGGGTGCGGATCTCGGCGAGATCCTCCCACATAACGTGCAACGCCCCGCACCCGGCGACCGCTCCGTCGCCGGAACTCTCGGCGACGCAGAACTCCTGGATGTCCTCGAAGAGATTCACCATGTCCTTGTCGAGCAACCGCCCCGAGTCCACGTTCTGGTCGATCAGGGTACGGATTACCCGAACGTCCCTGGTCCGCGCTTGCCTGACTATGTAGCTCATCGCGACCACTGTAGCCTCATATATCAATGGCATGACCGGGCCTACTCGTGCGCTACTGGGGGAAATCGTTCCGCCGTGCAATCGGCCCATCACGATCTGCCGTCGGCGCCGGGCACGTATACCACACCGCGTCAATCGATGGGGGCAGAACGCGCGGACCGTCAGAATGGCAAAACTTTCGCCGAGTCGGTTGGCAGGACCCAGGCAGATCCAATATTGTGCTCGAATGTGCAGACAGTAAGAGGAGTTGTGTCGCTCGCGGCGATGGCTGTCGCCGTGGCCGTCCTCCTACCGGGAGGCGCGAGCGACGCGGCCACCGCCCTGCCGAGGCCGTCTCTCGGCCAGCTGGTCGCTGAGGCGACCAAGCTGTCCAACGAGGTGGACTCGCTGGGCCAGCAGTACGACGGGCTGCAACTCCAGCTATCACATGCGCGAGCCGAAGAGAAGCTGGCCAAGCTCGCAGCCGACCGGGCGGCCAAGGCGGTCAACGGCAGCCAGCAGGCCGTCGCGCAGCTGGCCGCGATAGGTTACATGAACCAGGGCGCGGACCCCACCCTGCAGATGCTTACCAGTGGCAACCCCGGAGAATTCCTGAGCCAGGCGTCTACCGTTCAGGAACTGGACAACCAGGCCAGCGAGCGGCTCAGCACGCTGCAGCGGGACCAGATCGCGTCCGTGCGGGCGCAGGTGACTGCCAAGGAAGAAATCGTCACGGTCGACCAGCTGCGGGTGGAGATCAATAGCAAGGTCTCTTCCATTCACGCCAAGCTCGACGTCCTGAACAGCTCGGCGTACGCGCAGGCGATGGCCATCTTCGACCAGACCGGCAATTACCCGGACCTCGTGATCCCAGAGGCGACCACGGTCGGGACCGTAGCGCTGCGGGCCGCGCTGACCCGGCGCGGGTACCCGTACGTCTGGGCCGCCGCCGGGCCGTACGCGTTCGACTGCTCCGGGCTGGTCGTCTGGGCGTTCGCGCAAGAGGGGATCACGCTGCCGCACTACACAGGCGACCTGTGGAACTCGGGCATGCATGTGTCGCGCGCCGACCTCGAGCCCGGCGACCTGGTGTTCTTCTTCGCTGACATCAGCCACGTCGGCATCTACATCGGCAACGGGCTGATGGTGGACGCCCCGAGCACGGGCCAGGACGTCCAGGTCCAGCCGGTCTTCTGGGACGCGTACGTCGGCGCCGTCCGCATCGCCTAGGGGGGCGGGGCTCAGCCACCTGGCCGGACGAACGGGAACAGGATCGTTTCCCTGATGCTCTCGCCGGTCAGCATGATCATCAGCCGGTCTATCCCCATGCCCATGCCGCCCGTCGGCGGCATCGCGTACTCGAGCGCGAGCAGGAAGTCCTCGTCAAGCCGCATCGCCTCGGCGTCGCCGCCCGCGGCGAGCAGCGACTGTGCGGTAAGCCGGGCCCGCTCCTCCACGGGGTCGACCAGTTCCGAGTATCCCGTTCCGAGCTCCGCCCCGAACGCCACCAGGTCCCACCGTTCCGCCAGCCGCGGGTCAGCCCGGTGCTGGCGCGTCAGCGGGGCCACCTCGACGGGGAAGTCCTTGTAGAACGTCGGCTGGACCGTCTGCTTCTCGACGAGACGCTCGTACATCTCGAGGATGACCTGTCCGCGGTTCCACCCCGGGTGCAGCGGCACATCCGCCATGGCGCACAGCTCGAGCAAGACGGGCAGCTCCATGTCTGGGGTCACTTCCTCCCCGAGCGCCAGCGAGATCCCCTCGTGTACCGTCACCCACGGCCACGGATCGCCGATGTCATACTCGTTGCCGTCGGCCCGCCTGATCACCGTCGATCCGAACGCCGCGACCGCCGCCTCCTGTGCCAGCGACTGGGTCAGCTCCCCGATCGTCGTGTAATCCCCGTATGCCTCGTAGGCCTCGAGCATCGTGAACTCAGGGTTGTGGGTGCTGTCAACGCCCTCGTTCCTGAAATTCCTGCCGATCTCGAACACCTTGTCGATCCCGCCGACGACGAGTCGCTTCAGGTAGAGCTCGAGCGCGATCCGCAGGTAGACCTCCACGTCGTACGCGTTGTAATGGGTGGTGAAGGGCCGCGCGTTCGCCCCGCCGTGCAACGGGGTCAGGATCGGCGTCTCGACCTCCATAAAGCCCCGCGCCAGCAGCGAGGACCGAACCGACTGGGTGACCGTCGAACGCATCTGCGCGAGGCGCCGCGACTCTGGGTTCACGATCAGGTCCAGGTACCGCTGCCGCACCCGGGACTCGGGATCGGCCAGCCCGGCATGCTTTTCCGGCAGTGGCCGCAGCGACTTCGCGGTGATGGCGAACGAGTCGGCGAGCACGGAAAGCTCACCGGATCGCGACGTGATCACCTCGCCGGTCACACCGACGTGGTCCCCGAGATCGACGTCCCGCTTCCACATCGCGAGCGCGGACTCGCCTACCTTGTCCACGCGGATCATCACCTGGATGTCCGTGCGGCCATCGCGCAGCTTCGCGAAGCACAGCTTGCCGCCGATCCTGGACAGCATGACCCGGCCGGTCACGCCGACCACGTCGCCAGTCGCCGTGTCGGGCGGCAGGGAACCGTACTTCTCCCGGAGCGCGGCGGCGGTCGTCGTACGCGGGTAGCCCACGGGGTACGGATCAATGCCGGATTCGAGCATCCGGGCCCGCTTCTCCAGCCGGACGCGAACCTGCTCGGGAACGTTGTCGTCTGCCACGCCCGAAGGCTACCGGGCGACGCCCTCCGTCAGCACATCAGTTTCCGGCCGCCGGGCCGATGTTGCGGTCCCAGACCAGGCGCAGTCCGATCAGCGTGAGCCACGGCTCATGCGCGTCGATGGCCGGCACCTCCTCGATAACCAGCGGCGCGAGCCCGCCGGTCGCGATCACGGTGACCGCGCTCGGGTCGTCGGGAGAGAGTTCGGCCGCCATCCGGCGCGTGATCCCCTCCACCTGGCCGGCGAAGCCAAACACGATCCCAGACTGCAGCGCCTCCACGGTGTTCTTGCCGATCACGCGCGGCGGCCTGGTCAGCTCCACCTTGAGGAGCTGCGCGGCGCGCCGGGACAGCGCGTCCACCGAGATCTCGATGCCCGGCGCGAGCGCCCCGCCGACGAACTCGCCCTTCGCGCTTACCGCGTCGAAGTTGGTCGAGGTGCCGAAGTCCACCACGATCGCCGGCCCGCCGTACAGGTGCACGGCCGCCAGCGAGTTCATGATGCGGTCGCTGCCAACCTCCTTCGGGTTGTCCATCCGGATCGGCACGCCGGTCTTCACGCCCGGCTGGACGATCACCGCCGGCACGTCGGGGTAGTACCTGCGGCACATCTCGCGCATCTCGTGCAGCACCGACGGGACCGTGGAGCACAGCGAGATCCCGTGCAGATCGGATTCCTTGAACGCACCCGACTGCGAGAGCAGGCCGTGCAGCACGACGGCGATCTCGTCCGCGGTCCGGTCGGGCACCGTGGCGATCCGCCAGTGCTCCACGATCGTCTCGCCGTCGAACACCCCAAGCACCGTATTGGTGTTCCCGATGTCAACCGTCAGCAGCATCGCGTTCCGTCCCGACCTCGACTGGCACGTTGTCTATCAGCCGCGTGTTTCCAAGCCGGGCGGCAATGGCTAGGACTGCGGGTCCAGAGAAATCATTGTTCCGAACGGGGGCGTAGGTTCCCCTCTGGACCAGAGCCAGATAGTCGAGGGTGAGCGCGCCGCCAGCCTTGGCTAGGACCCCGTGGGCAGCGTCGAGCGCGGCGCGGGAACCTCCCGTCGCCGCTGCCTCGCCTGCCGCGAGCGCTTCGTGCAGGAGAGGCGCCACCAACCGCTGCGGAGAAGAAAGGTATTTATTGCGACTGGACAGGGCGAGGCCGTCAGCGGCCCTTACCGTGGGCACCGCCTCGATCTCGATGCCGAGCGCGAAATCGGACACCATGCGGCGCACCAGCGTCAGTTGCTGCGCGTCCTTCTGGCCGAAGACGGCGGTGTCCGGCCGGACCAGGCTGAAGAGCTTGAGCACCACGGTGAGCACGCCGCGGAAGAATCCGGGGCGGAACTCGCCCTCCAGAATCTCTCCGGCCGGACCGGGATCAACCGTAACCAACTGCTCGTCCGGGTACATCTCGCGCGGGCCTGGCGCGAAGACGAGGCCGGCCTGTTCGGCCGCGCACACCTTCAGGTCCTCGTGGAGCGTACGCGGATAGCGGTCCAGGTCTTCGCTCGGGCCGAACTGCAGCGGGTTCACGAAGATCGTCACCACGACCGTGCCGTCGCGGCCGGCCAGCTCACGTGCCCGCCGCAGCAGCGCGCGGTGACCGTCGTGCAGCGCGCCCATCGTTGGCACCAGGACGACGGGGGCTGGCATGCTCTCGCGGGCCGCCCTGAGTTCGGCGCGGGTGGTGGCGACGATCACCGGTCCCCCAGCGCGTCGAGCAGGCGTGCGGCGTCTTCCGGAGTGAGCAGCCCCGCCGCGAGCGCACGGTCCGCGGTCAGCCGTGCCAACGCCAGGTAGGCGTTGAGCGCGCCAGGTTCGGCGCTCTTGATGGCGGCCACGTGGGCGGCCACGGTGCCGTCGTCGCCCCTGGCGACCGGTCCGGTGAGGCCCGTGTCGCCGAACCGCAGCGCGTTGTCCAAGGCGGCGCCTAGCAGGGGCCCGAGCATCCGTTCCGGGTTGTCCGCGCCTGCCTTCCTGAGCAGGTCTTCGGCCTCGGTGACGAGCGTGACCAGATGGTTGGCCGCGAAGGCTAGCGCGGCGTGGTACAGGCCGCGGTTGTGTTCTGCGATGAAGACGGGCTCACCGCCCATCTCGATGACGAGCGCCTCGGCGGCGGGCCTGATCTGGTCGGGGGCGGTGACGCCGAAGCTGACGCCCTTGATCCTGTCTACGTCGTCGTCCCTGCCGGTGAACGTCATGACCGGGTGCAGCGCCATCGGCAGCGCCCCGTCCAGGGTCGCCGGCTCGAGCACGCGGATGCCGTGGGCACCGCTCGGGTGGGCGAGGAGTCGCCCGGCGAACGGCGCGCCGGTGCTGGCGAGCCCGGCGACGAGGCCGGGCAGGACGTCATCGGGGACGGTCAGCAGCACGAGGTCGGCGGCTTCGACTACGGCCGCGGGGTCGGCGAGCCGCGCGCGCGGGAAGTATTCGCGGACCCGCGCCTTGGACACCTCGGACACCGCGGCGGCCGCGACCACCTGGTGACCCGCCCGGGCCAGCGCCCTGGCCAGCGCGGTACCGGCCCGCCCGGGGCCGATCACTCCGACGGCCAGGCGCGCGGGATGGGTATTCGTTCCAGTCTCCACGAGTACCGGACAGCCCCCTTCGCTCTCGAACGCGGTGACAAGGATAGCCACCCGCGCCCCCCACATCGCAACGGCAGGCCCTCCACCCGCGCCCCCCACATCGCAACGGCAGGCCCTCAACCCCGCCCCGCGCCGACCATACGCCCCCGCCCCAGCCCCCGCCTCCGGCCGCGGCGCCGCGCCCGCCCCGGCCCCGGCCCCCGGTCCCCGGCGCCGCGCCCGCCCAGCCCCAGCCCCCGGTCCCGGGCGCCGCAGCCGCCCAGCCCCCCGCCCTCGGTCCCGGGCGCCGCGCCAGTCCCAGCCTCCGGTCCCGGGCAGACTTGATTGCGGAATTGGGGCGCTAGAACGCACCCGATTACGCAATTGAGTGTGTGGCGGTCTCCGTTGGGAAGTGGTCGCTGGCTCAGGGCTGTGATTCCGGCAAGTTGCAAGGCTTGATCACGCGGATCGGGTCCGCCGGGCCCACTACCGTCGGAATCGGCCGGGGTATGTAATCTGGAAATATCATGCTTTATTGTGCTAAATCATCACAGCGTGTGACTCATGACCGCGAAGACATTTTTCCTGCCGAAGACTTTTTACCGCTGTAGCGTTCTAATCTTTACGTGATCATGGAATTGTGCTCGCTAAATACCCCAGGAGGGTATCC
>Ga0210390_10000537_pt1 | contig 41238 bp, 34 predicted proteins | sample IncBWH11OmetaG_FD_161050 | JGI IMG/M metagenome (GOLD analysis project Ga0210390, IMG submission 161050) | Forest soil microbial communities from Barre Woods Harvard Forest LTER site, Petersham, Massachusetts, United States - Inc-BW-H-11-O ... | reverse complement strand
AGTCCGCCAGGTGGCGGGCGCGGTAGGCGCTTTGCACGCCAAACGCATCGTACACCGCGACATCAAGCCCGGCAACATCATGATTACGGCCGACGAAGGAAGGCCTGTGCTCATGGACCTTGGATTGGCGCAGTTGGCCGACGATGTGGAAGGACGGCTCACCCGCACGCAGCAATTCGTCGGGACCCTGCAGTACGCAAGTCCAGAGCAACTGCAGGGCATCGAAATCGACTCGCGGAGCGACATTTATAGTTTGGGCGCGACGCTCTGGGAATTACTGACTCTTCGGTCCCCACTCGGGAGCGACGACAATAGTTCACTCACGCAAGTCCTCGACAAGATACGGTTCTCAGACACTGAGCGACCGAGTCGGTACAACCGTCGTGTCTCGGCCGACCTTGATGCAATTGTTTTGAAGTGTCTCGAGAAAGATCCGGCCCGCCGTTACCAAACTGCGCAGGAGTTAGTCGCTGATTTGATCCACTGGGAGCGCGACGAGCCTGTTTCAGCACAGACATTGACATTTCGGTACCTCTTGCAGAAGCGCCTAGTCCGGCATCGCCGCGGCATTCTCGCCAGCACTGCCGTTGTGGCCATTGTCATCGTCGCCATCGCGACAAGTTGGTGGAAATTCGCAACGGAGCGTGCGGTTGGTGAGGCAAAGCATGGGGTTGAGAGATTGATGGAGGTGCCCGCGGCCGCCATACCCGCGGCGGTTGAATCGTTGGCTCCACTGCACAGCTATGCTGACCCAGAATTGCGGGCGGAGTTGGCGAGCGAGGATCGGTCAAAGCAGATCCGCGCTGAGCTTGCCTTGTCCCAGAGCGATCCGAGCGTTGTACCCACCCTCTGCGGGCAAGTACTGGACTCAGAGCCCGAGATGATCAAAGTGGTCGTCGACAGGTTGCGACCTCAGCGCCAGGTGTGCGCGGAAATACTTTGGCCTGAACTAAGAAATCCGGTGGGTAACGAAGAACGCCGATTTCGCGCCGCGATGGCCCTGGCTAACTTCGATCCGCCGCAGGATGCCGAGACCCGCGGTCGATGGAACGCGGTTGCCGAATTCGTTTCCCGCCAAATGGTAGCGAGATTCGCCAAAGGGATGCCCTTGAGCGTGGCGTCGACGATCGAGGAGATGCTTCGCCCGGCAGGCAGCGTGCTCGTTGTAACCTTGAGCAGCCTGATGGATCTCGAAAAAGAGAGTAACGACGACCGTCGCTGGCAGGCCTGCGTCGTGCTCGCGGACTACGCGGCCCACGATCCAAAGGTTCTGGCGAAAGCAATTCTGGGGGCTGGTGATAAGGAGTTCAAAAAGCTGATTGAGCCGCTCAGAGTACACCGCCCTGATGCTATTCCAATCCTGGAGTCCGAGCTCGGCGCGGCATTTCCTGAAAGCGCGTCGCACGAAAGCGACATCGTCAACGAGGACCTGATGAAGTCCGAAGAACGGGACCGAGTGCACCATGCGCGGAGAATTGCGGCCGCGGCAGGGGCGCTGTTCTGCCTTGAGCACGGCGAGAAGGCTTGGAGCGTGCTCCACGTTAGCGATCGGCCCACGGCCCGCAGTTATTTGGTTGAACGATGCGCAAGAGTCGAAGTGAATCCGCAGTTTCTCCTTTCGCGACTCTTGAACGAAGGCAAAAGCGACACCTCGGAACGCCAGGCGATCATCGAATGCCTGGGCAATTACAAAGTTAAGATTCCGCCCAGGGAGACCCAGGACAACGTTAGGATTCTGCCCGCGGAGACGCGGGACAAAGCCATCGCACACATTAAGGAGATTTACAGGAGCGACCCAGACGCAGGGGTTCATTCCTCAGCGGAATGGACGCTTCGCCAGTGGGGTCAATTAGATCATATCAAGCGGATCAGTGCCGACTTGGTCGTACACACTTCTGGAACCATCAAGGAGGCTCCGCTACCAGAGGCGAGAGCTGGGTGGTACGTGAATCGTTTCGGGCAGACTTTTGCCATCATTCAGGGCCCGGGACAAATACAGATGGGATCGCCTCCGAGCGAGGTGGACCGCAACAAAAGAGAGGACGAATACTCTGAAAAGCAGCATTTCGTTTCGACTGCGTACAAGTTCGCATTCGCCACGAAAGAGGTTACGGAGGAAGAGTTTGCGAAGTTCCTTGCCGACTGGAATGGTAAGAAGGACAAGAAAGGCAACGATATCGTCAGTCCGCCACCGCAAGAATCTAATCGATACAGCGTCAAGGGAGGGCCGCGGCCTGGCGTTAACTGGTTTCTGTCGGCGCAGTATTGTCGCTGGCTGACTGAGCGGGAGCAAATGAGCGAACAAGGAAAGATTGACGAGAACGAGATGTGTTTTCCGGCGGTTGAAGACATCAAGAACGGGATGGAGCTGCCAAAGGGATGGTTGCAACGTCATGGCTACCGGTTGCCCACGGAAGCCGAATGGGAGTACGCGTGTCGAGCCGGAACCGTGACAGCCCGGTATTACGGAGACGGGGTCGAATTGCTCGGCGACTATGGCTGGTTTGCCGGAAACGACTTCAATTCAGTGGCACATATCGGAGGCGAAAAGAAGCCGAACGACTTCGGCATTTTCGACCTCTACGGCAACGGTTTTGAGCTGTGCATGGATGCGGCCCGTGGTACGCGGGCGGACGAGCAGCGCGAAGTAGTTTTGGGGACGAGCATGCGATTGGTGCGTGGCGGCGGGATGTCGTCACCATCCTTCGCGGTGCGCTCTGCCTATCGAAGCGCATTCGCGGCATCTCAGTCGCGCAATACTGTTGTGATACGGCTCGCGAGAACGCTTCCCCTCGGCCCGTCCAGGCGTTAGGAGCCGGCCAAGAACTGGTTTGGATGCCTACTTTGCCCGCCTTTCCAGCCTTCTGCGTCAGTTTCCTGACAGCCGCTCAAACGGTCCTCGACGCCGACGGAACCGTGGTCGAAACGGACGGCGAATGCAAACGAGGACTGGAAATTTCCAGGTAGTTTCGGCGGCAACTTTGTTGCAGGGCTTCCCGTGAAGTGCGAGGAGGTGCCGTCGCTCGAACTCCGTCCCGTCGCCTACATAGCTGGCAAGAAAGTAGATTGGGGCAAGTCGAGCCGCCTAACTTCACGTGCTCTTTCCACTTTTCAACGGTTGGCGCCTGACCCGCATTGGCGTTATAAAGGCGGCGAAGCCGTACCGAAACCTTTGGTGGGCGAGCTCTTCCGACGCTCCTTGGCCGCGCGAGCGGACTCGCACAAGGGGGTTTTCGTGTTTGAACAAGCGTGGCCCGTTGACTTTCAATTCTTGCAGGAAGTGCCATTGCCGGTAGCGCAACTCTGCGCGCGGGCGCAGAATGAAACGACGGCAAAGCGACGGCACGACACTGCGTTCTGCGCGTTGGACTTTTTTCTAAGGCTGCTGGCCTCCCTGGTGATCGCCGAGACTGCGCGTCGCGATCCGTCCCGCGCCGGAGCCATGGCTGGCCCGACGGTGGCCGACTTGCTCGTCAAGCCGTGTTGGAGCGATTGGCTGACATGCATCCAGCTCGGCTCGAGAACCTTGCAGGCGAGCGGCGAACAAGGTTTTCGCTTCCTATTTGAACGCATGGGCGAGCGTGACGAGCGCTTCGCCGCTTGCCGTATCCTAAGCGAGACGCTTCATTACGTCGCGCCCAAATCGCGCTGTCGAAACCTGTTTGAGCTCGCGCAACTCGTGGGGACCTATCGCAATCGGGCCTTGAAGCATGGCAGTTCGAAGGAGGAGAAAAGTGAAGAGATTGGCCGCTTGATTCTTTCCGCAGTGACGGAAATGCTCGCCGCAGGACACGCGTTTGTCGGCCGGCGCTTGGTCTATGTCGAAGACGTCGAGCAGGTTGGATCGCGGAATTGGCTAATCGACCACCTGGACCTGCGGGGAACAAGCCCCATCCGCATGAGGCCCCTGATGCTCGAAAATGTTGAGATGGAGAGGATCCCGGCCCGCGAATGTGTCTATGCGGTGAACCGCCTCGCGATGTCGCGGGCAACGAAGGGCGAAGTCTTGATGTACTCCACTTCGTGTTGCGTGTGCTTGGACCCGCTCCTGCGGTACGACCCCGAGCGCCAGGAATGCTTCTTCGCGGAGGGACGCGGCGTGAGCGACTCGGTGCCGGGCTCGACACGATACGTCGGCTATCTGGACGGTCTTACTTTCGACGACGCCGGCCAGCATCCATCCAGTTTCGATGGAGCCGCAGGCCTGTCCGAATCGAACCAAATTACGTCGGCACCGTCGCTTTCGGACGGAGACACCCGACGGCTTTCAATCGTTGCGCGCCTTGCCGCGCGCGGGGCACCGTCACGCCACGGCGACTTCGAGATCGTGGGCCAAGTCGCGGCGGGGAAACACACTGACGTCTACCGAGCGCGGCAGAGTGGAGTCGGCCGGTACACGGCACTGAAGCAACTCCGTCACGGCGCTGCGGAGGATGCAGAGGCGCGCCTCAACCAAGAGGTCCATCTGCTCGGCCAAGTGTCGCATCCAAACGTGATCATGGTCCTGACCCGGGGCCGCGATCCGCCTTGGTTCACCATGCCTTTCGTCGAAGGCCCCACCCTTGGGGAAGCCCTCGACGCCCTGCGAGGGTTCCGCCCGCTCGGACGGTCCGGTGATGACTTTCGAACTGCCTTGGACATGGCCGCGGCTGCAGCTAAGGTGCGCGCCGAACGACTGTCGCGGCATGCGGGATTGAGTTCACACCAAGGCGAGCCCGCCGGCCACGGGGTAACGACGCGAGAGGAAGTCGCCGCGAACAGGGAAACGTACCTGGCTTGTGTGATGACGCTGGTAGCTCAACTAGCCGCCGGAGCGCATGCGCTCCATCGTGCCGGAATCATCCACGGGAACATTCATCCCCAAAACGTTCTCATCAGCGCGGATGGCAACCGACCGTTTCTCATCGACCTGAGCAATGCGCAGCTAGTTGGTCGGAGCACCTTTAAAGCGTCGAGTCTTCCCTCACTCGAAAGCGCGCCTTACGCAAGCCCGGAGCAGCTCCGCCCGCCGTTCATGGTCGACCCAGCCACCGACATTTACAATCTGGGTGTTATTCTTTGGGAGCTGCTCACGCTACGCCCGATCTTCGATATTACTCCTGAGACCGACTCTCGCGAAGCGGCGCGCCGAATTCAATACGACCCGCCCAAGTCCCCACGAAGCTACGACTTGACCATTCCCACAGACCTGAATGACGCGGTTCTTACGTGTCTGTCCAAGGACCCCGAGAAACGCCGCCTCTCGGCCGCGGAGCTCTCCCAAATCTTGGTCGAGTGCGAGCGGACCGAGTCGCGACGCTGGCCGCCACGCCGTCGGCGGGCGTTCCCGTTTTCAATTTTCGCGCCCTGGCGATTCGAGCCGGAAAGCGGCTCTCCTCCGTAGCGAAAGAGTTGCGGCATCCGCCAGACGTCGTTAACGTCGTTGCATGCGGCCGGAATCGTGCATCGGCGAAATCTCCGCGGTGAATGGATCGGAAGTGACTATCAACATGATCGGTGACGTGAAATTGCGGTTCGATTCCACGCTCAAACAATCCGTCGCGCCGCAAGACGCTGTGACGATGGCGTTGCTCGAAGCGATTGATGAACCGGTCGGCGGCGACGGCGGACACGTGCGTAGGGTGCAACGATGCGCACAGCTTCTTGCTGAGCAACTCAGACGGGACGGGATCTTTCGCGACGTTATTGATGATGAGTTCGTGGATAACCTCTACAGGGCGAGCGCACTGCACGATGTTGGTAAGATCGGCATCGATCGACGGATTCTCAGCAAACCTGGCCCGTTGACCACCGCGGAATTCGAAGTGGTGAAGGAACACGTGCGGATTGGATCTCAGCTGCTGAAGCGTGCCGGAGAGCTCGCCGGCAATCCACCATTCCTGACGATGGCTGCGGACATTGCGTTATACCACCACGAGCGCTACGACGGCACCGGCTATTGTGCCGGCCTCAAAGGCGCGGAGATTCCTTTGGCCGCGCGGATCGTGGCACTCGCCGACGTCCACGATGCGCTTACGTCGACCCGCGTCTATAAATCGGCGAGTGACGCAGACGAAGCCAAAGGAATGATTGCGTCCGAGGCGGGAAAACATTTTGACCCCCTCATCGTTGATGCGTTCCGCGCGACGTATGCTGAATTCGTCGCTGTTTTAACACGCCGCAAAATTGCGTCAGTGTCAAACCAAATCACGCATCTGGCGTGACCTTTGGGCGGGTGGCAATTGGCCAGCCGCGAGATCAATCCGTGAGGGGCGAATATCTGCTCCCAACCGCGCGCCCACTGGCAGCATGCAACACTTTTTGGCTGCCTTAGCGTTTTCCAGGCCGGGAGCTTTCGGGCAACGATGACCCGCCTCCCGCTTCGACCGCCGTCATGCCGAGCCGAACCTCCCGCGTATAGACCGTGTCGTCGGCGAGTACACGATTTTCCCGCACGCCAGCCATTTCTCGAATTCGAACTTCTTGGCCGCCTCATCGGCCATTCGCTGAGAGCCATCCTCATGCAGGATACAGAAAGCGGCCCCGATTGACATTCTCTTGTGAGCTACACCGTCGACAACACGAGATCGTACTTGCCGCATCTCGATTCAAGGGACTCGTCCACTTTCCGCGCGCCGAATTTTATCAGCGCAGCCTTGCCAGCGGTTGCGTAAAGGTGCTGCGCTCGGTCTAGAGCCTCGGAGGGAATCATCGTCTTTTCAAGTGATTCATCGTATGGCAGGATGTCTCTGAAGACCATGACGTTCTTCGGCGTGAGACGTAGAAAACCATAGCACGCGATCAGCGCAGTTGCCGCTAGGGTTTCCGAAATGCTGCCCAGAAAGAAGTCTGTAATTACGTCGCGATCCGGTTCCCGCTCTAAACGAAACCAGAAAATCGCGTCGTTGTTTGCCGAAACCTGGTACGAGAAATCGTCGAGTCTGCTTTGCAGTTTCAAACCGTTTGCAAAGTCCATCTAGCCTTAGACCTCCATTTCTCGCAGCTGACGTTCACGCATGGCGACTGAAACCATTCGGAACCGCATCTCAGTTTGGTGTGTCGGCAAGCAAAGCGATGCCCTGCATCCTGCGTTTCGTGCGTGTCTCCGCCTGCCCCACGTTTCGGCGGAACCAGTGCTGAAAGTCGTCGAGCAATCGATCCAGTTCGATATCCATCTGCGAGAAGGGGAGCCGGTTCGAAACGAAGCGATAGGCATCGCCCCACCCACGTACCGTCCGGTCGATTTGGACGAGCGTCTGAGCGTACGCGAACTCGGTTCTCCGGCGCGATGGGTTTGCTCTCAAATTCCGGATCTGCGCTTTGCCCTTGGCAATCGTCGCGGAGACATCTCGCAACAGTTTCCGCTGCGCGCGACGCGCCGGCGAGACACCGTCCGGGTGAATGTGGCACCCGAGGAAATCAAAACCATTGTCAGCGTAGCCGAGAAACGCCTTTTGGCTGCCGTCATTCGGTTCGTAGCAGCTCATTCCCAACCTCGCTAATTCGCTTTGGGCTTCGCAAAACCCGTTGCTCACCCTGTCCCTATCGGGTCCCAGTATGGCAAAATCGTCGAGGTATCGCACCGTCGTCAGTCCGTTATTGTTCAGCCGCGCGTCAAAATGACGCAGGGCGAGGTTGCCAACGAGAGCGGAGAGTAACGAGCCTTGGGCGACCCCGATCTCGTAAATTGGAAACAGCGCCAGCCACCGGTCGATGTCGCTACGGTTGTCGATCTCCGTCTTCAGCGCGGCTTCAAACAGTTCCAAGAAAGGTTGGTCGTCGATGGAGCTCTTCAGAAATGTTACCACCTCGTGGCGCGGCACGCACGGGAAGAAGTCCTTCACGTCCGAATAGGCGAAAACGCGAGCGCCGGTGCGCAGCGTCTTGTAAACTAGGGCGACTGCATCAGGCACTCCACGACCCGGCGCAGCAGCGAAAGTTGTGGGCGTTCGCAGCACCTCAGGAACGTCGCCCAGATACCTTTGAATCTCTGGATCGCTTGAGTGGATGATGTTGAGGATCGACCGTTGAATAACGCGATCTTTGATGCCATGGACGGTGATGCCGCGACGGGAGCCGCCGCTCTTTCGCTTGGCATACCCCCACTTCGGCGAGAATTCATAGCTTCCGTCCCGCAACTGTCGCTGAATCAGCCGCAATGCACGAATCGGCGCGGCGTCCATTTGCTCGAGTTCGCTGACGAGTTGGGGCCAGACCGTCCTTCGCATTTGCGTCCGAACGTCCCGCCAAGCGCGATAGAGGTTGTCGAGTTTGCTTAGTGTGAGAAGGAGTTTGCCCATAACGTCAAAAAGCTGTCGGAGCCCTCATCGTTTGCCGCAGGGCTCCGACCGTTAGGTACCGGCGTTCCACAGAGCGTGGCCATTGCCACGGCGATCTACGCCTCCAGAACTCTGCCGAGGCGCTGGGTTGTCCTTGTCGGGCAAGACCCAGTGGACCCGTCGCCGTCATGTGCCGATGGCGATATACCCGCCGAAACGGGCGCTGGGCCGATTGAACCGGCAATAGGAGTCAAGTCGTCAAATTGGGAGCCCAGTGCCACCCGATGGACAGCTTGTGCCGCGGCGGTAGCCATGTTTCCCCCGATGACTTGGCTGCGTCCCCTGGAGCGTGAAACAAGGTCTTCTCTCACGGCGATCCTCGTACGGAAGTGCGACCATCCTACGAGAAGGATGGAAGGGACATATCGACTGTAATCGAACGCACGGTGGGCAGTCAACGTGCCACAGTTCCCGTACATTGCCGGCACTATTGACGTGCACTGTCGCCGCGCGCGGTCGGGCCCGGCAATTGTGGAATACCCTGCCTGGTTCTGGGGAGACGGGACCTAAAGATGCTGGTCGTGGCCCCGAATGGGGCGTGCGGCAGCGCTTGCGCGTTCATTGCAGATTCCCGTGGGGCGGACTAAGGCTAGGCTCAGCTCACGATCCGTCCGTTGCCGAGGGCCGTGCACGACCGATGCAGGCAGAAAAATCGAGCGACGCGGTTGCGCCAACGGGTCACGAGCGTGGCGGCTTCTGCTGAGAGCCAATGCGACGGAGCAGATGAAGGATTTTTCACCGTTCATTCGCGACGGAGGGGCTGATCCATCGGCCGGCCTTCGCTTCATCGCCATTCGACTATCGCATTTGCTCTCGAAGGGCCGGATTCTGGCCGCAACGTCGACGGCAACTTCCGCGGCCGCATGATTTTGAAACTCATCGATCCAGCGGACGATGGCGGTCTCCCGGCTTGGCCTGGCGTCGCAGTACGTATAGTTGCAACGCTAGACCGCAACACTGCGTTCACGAACCGTCCCGATGCCTCGTCGCCCGATCCCGGCATTCCACCAGGAACCGCTCGTCTCGTCCATCATCGCTGACATGGTCTGCAACACATGTCAGTTAACATTTTGTTTACCATTTTCATCTATAGTCATCCTATAAGCATTTTAAATTTATGGAGGAGTTTATGGCTGATCTTGGACTAACCAGCGACCAACTTAGGCAGGTGGTGAGTGAACATTTAAAACAGAATTTTGACTTCGTATTGATTACGTCACAGGATTCACCGTGGGCCCTAGTCGGTACTACCAAGAGAACGTTCAATGATAACCAGACGCAGATAGACAACCTTAAACATCAATTGAACGAACTGGGCTTCGAAGGGCACTACGGTCGATTCGACGGAATGCCAAAGGATGGCGTCGGGGTAGGTACAGACTCCGTTATAAGAAGCGACGAAAAGTGGTCTGAAATCAAAGTTGATAAAGACAATCTACGCAAGTTCGTAGAAGCAACAGGCGTGGATTTCCCCGGAAAGGGAGTGGTGTTCCCTGATTTGGTGCCAAGGAAGCCGGCCAAAGTTGATGACAAAACGTTGATTGATGGCTTCAAAAGGCAACCGTCGCAAGCCGCACCCGGCAGATAACGCATGAATCTCTCATGCAGTTGACAATAGGCACAAGGCAAGCAAATCGTTCGGCGGTAGCAGCAGCATTAATCAGCTCCCTGTCGGCACTGATTCCGTAGCGCGGTCAACAGAATGCAAAGGAGTATCGTGGCGGTCCGTTAACCAGCTTACGACAAATGCGAACGCTAGGCCAAATACTGCTGCTGCGGCGACCAACGCAACCCTAGCGATGGGATACGTTTTAATGACTTCACCGGAGGATTCCTCAATCATGTACATGAGGTGCGCGAAATAAACCGACGCCACGGCCATTTCAATGAAATGCGCCGCATGCTGCATTCGTTCCTGACGGTCAGCTACGTTGCGGGAGTCCAGTTCGGCCACAACATGGCGAAGTTCCCGCCAGGTTCCGTCGAGGGCAAAAGCTCTGCGCACCATTCGATAAAACCGCTGTACGGCGTGCCGATGGCTGACTTGATCGAACTGGCCTCGCAGTGTGAATTCCAACAGCCGCCGTCTGAGTTCGCCCAGTCGTTTGGCCGATTCGCGGCGTCCGGCACCTAGGATTCGACCGGTGTCAGCCAGCGCTCTGTGCAGTACTAACGTCTGCATCTCGGCTGCGAGATACGGCACAAAATACTTGTCCCGAACGCGCGGCACGCGAGAAGAATTGAATGGGTGCTCCGCAAAATCGGCTCGTGGGGACTTCTGGTCGGCGACGAGGTGTGCGGCCGCATACAACCCGGCGGCGGCCCAATGACTGCGATTGAGCATGCAATTTCGAACTGGCAGCCTCCCTGGGGCTGCACCTGCATGCCACGGCTCCTCGACTTGGGCCAGTCCAGCCATGAACCCTCTTGCCCAATCGGCGCTCGACGCTTCGACTAAATCGATTGTCGAATCGAACCTGCCCACCGTAAAGAGGGAGAGTTGCTTCTGAAAAACTGCGTCGTCGTCTGCAGCGTGGCCGAGTGATTCGAGCGGTTTCAACAACTCGTGTCGCAGTTCGTTCAACGTAAACGTAGCTCCGATGGCGCCGATTCGTTGGCCACTGTCAGCGGTTGCCGGAGTCGGCATCGGCATCGTCTCTCGCTGTGCCGGTGGAATTCGCTTCCAAATCTCCGGCACGTCTCGCGGATGCGGCACGTAGAAGTATGCCGCGTCGCGACGGATGACGGCCAGTCGATAGTTGAACTCGAGCGCCGCCGCGACGTGTAAAGCACCCGTGGAGAGCGAAATACACAGCACTCCGGCTCCCTGGTCAGAAAGAAACAGTTCAATTCCTGGCCCGTGAAGCACGGATACGGTCACAACTTCGGGAAGTTTCGCGTTTGACTCGCCGCTCGCAGCGGAATTCAGCCGCCTCGCCCGATCAAGATCCTCAAGCACCACGACGAATCCCTTCGGAAGGAGCTGCTGCAGGCGCTCAGCACTCACGCGAAGATAGGCAGCCGAAGGAATCGTTCCCGCTTTCGGAAACAGAAAGCCTCTGATGTGCCGCGTCAATTCATCCAGATACAACGCAGGTGGGTCAGAGACCTTCCAGACATCTGCGCGTCCAGCCACCGTCGCCCGCTCCAGTGCCGAGACGGCTGCCGTAACCGAGTCACGGCGGAACATGAACGGAAACATAAATCTTGTGTGCAGCTCTTGCACACATGGCAGTGTATCGTTTGTCGCTAATGCTTCTGCAGTTGTCGTTGTCTGGCTCAATATGAGTTCTCCCGCGAAAGGAGCCGCGGTGTAATTAACCGGTGTAGCAGACAGCGCCGCCCCGAGTCGGCAAACTTGACTACGAACGGGATTCATACGTCAACGCTTGGAAACGTGCGTTGTCCCAGAACTGGCATAGAACACTTCCAGGGGCGACATCAAGGAGGCGTTGGCCGTGCATGCCGCTCTGACTCGCTCCGCAGACGTCGCCGCACATGGGAGAATTGTCCCCGCCTCGGCTACGGAACCGCCTCAAGCAGCTTACCCAGGCGATAACCGGCTTGCACGAGTCGCCGCCGCGCGATTTCACCGCCCTGATGGAGATAGTCCTCGCTTAACTCGAGCTGCGGGAGAGCTTCGTTGGGACGATTTTGTTCCTGCTCGCGCAGGAAGCCCATGACAGCGCCGTCGTACGCGTCCGTCTTAGCTAGCGTGTTGCTTTCATCGAGCCACTTGATGACGTCTTGGACTTTGGCCGCCTTTTCGCCCAAGTCCTTCATCTCGGAGTCATTGATGAGCTTGACCGCTCTGTTGCGCGTCGTCGTGAATTGAGGACTTCCAGGAAAATTGTCCCACAGGCTGTGTAGGCTTTGGGAACGGTTCGTCGGGATTTTGTTGCCTCCCTGGTCCCCATCCGGAAACAGCTTGCGCGAAAAAAGCGCCGTGGAATGCAGCGGTTGATGAATGTCGCCGACAAGATGGATTAGCCAGCTCAAATGCAGGGCCCGCGCCTCGGGGTCGGCCTGGGGGTCCATAACGATTGACTTGGAATGGGCGATGGCCTGGACGACGTTCATCGATCTTTGCCCCTCGGTGTCGGTGGGTACGTCGAAACTGATGTTGACCTTGTTCCTTATGCCGTCCTTAAGTGCGCGCTCGTCTGCGTCGGTCAGGTAGTGCGGCAGGTTGATGAAGTGCCAGGTCCCGTGATGGTACTTCTCCCGCATGCTCGGATCGCCGATGCCGCGTGCGAAGTCGGGCCAGATGGCCGCCTGCTCGACGATCCACTCATCCGCGAATAGGGGATCAACAACTTGCATCTTCGGCGCGAAATCGTCTCCGAACCGAGGATGCTTCTTCAGCAGGGCGACAATCTTTTTCTGCTGATCGGGTGGAAGTCTCCGAAAGGCGATCGACGCGATGATCTTGTGGCCGGCCGGACCCCAGGCCTGTGTTTCGGCTGTGATGACCAGGCAGCAAAGCAACGTGCAACAAAAACCCAAACGAACACGCATGGCGATTCCTCCCTGTTGAGGCTGTAAGGTTGTGATCGACTCCGACCCGTTCATCGTGTCGAACAATTGCAAAGTCGAGAAACGGGGTGGATTCAGCTGGAATGCGCACAGGCACGCGTCGGGCCGAATGCCTAGCTCAGAGGGAACCCAGGGAGCACGCCGACGGAACTGCGGACAAGAATTGTCACGCGCGGAACTGGGTAATGCAAATAGATTCTGTCGCAGTCTCCCGATTCGGAACGGTACGCCGGCACTTCGCCGATAAAGCCCGGAAGCTTCCCAGGGCTGCATCCATGTCATAAGGAAGGAACGGAGCACGCATTGAATCGAACCAAAGCGCCACTGATCGTTGGTGCCGGTACTGGAGCGGATCCGGCGGTGGTAGAGGGCTGTGATAAACGCGTTTCCGTGGAGGCGCCGGCACGTGTAACCGCGGAGCCGCATAAGTCGCCTTGGAGGAACTCGCAGCGCCGGATGCGGGAACAACTCATCACATAATTTGAACTAATGACGCGCTCACGGAGAGGGTACGGCGTTTGCGGCGCTAGCAATTATCGCCGGCCCGAAATCCCATTTTAGAATGGGCAAGGAACGGCCAAAGCCGCTCTCCGCCTCTATTCAGCGCCGGCATGCTTTCGCGCTTCGAAGGGCCATTTCCGGGGGCAGTTGGACAGGAAAACTCCCTTCGGAGCCGAGGCGCTACCGGCATTTAACGCACCCAGCAACAGTCTGGATTTCAGCGGCTTTCGAGACCTCATGAGCCGATCATGCCTTGAAAACCACGCCTTTCCGCGTGTCAACCATCTGAAACCCGCAGCCAGCCTATTGCGCAGCGAGTTCATTAGTGCTAAAATGTTAACACAGGTTAAGGAGTGACCTGCATCACATCAGGGAGGAAGAAACCATGTCATCCAACAACAATACGCCAGACGAAGAAGTCCCGGAAACCGCCACTGCCGTCGCTGAACCATCGGCTCCCGACGCGGGCGGAGACGAACGCAGCTTTGCCGAGAGAGTGGGCAGAAGGAAACCGATATCTGGTCCTGACCCCTTTGAGATCGCGGTCGACGTTGCGGCCGGGGTCCGGCTCTTCGAGAGCAAGCGCGACCGCCAGGTAGCCATCAAGTTTGGCGAGGGCCGTCCCGAGGACAAGCCGAGCCAGGCCGTCATCGACAAGATGAAGGAAGCGGGCTTTCGGTGGAACCGCACGGATAAGATTTGGGCTCACCCGCTCACGCCTGACTCTGCCATGAGCGTCCGCATCGAAGCGGAGAGGCTCTATCAGGAAATCCGCGGCATGGTCCGGCAGGATAAGGGGATCGAGACGGACCAAGGCGTTCCCTTCTAATCAGGGAGCCGCCCCATGACCACGCCCCCGACCTATTACCTGCGCGACTTGGGCCCCGAGGCCCAGGCCATGGCCAGAAACTGCAAGAATGAGCGGCTGGCGATGACCCTTCAATACGTCGCCATCGGCTCCATGATCATCATGGCCGGCGTCGCGGCAGCCCAGGTGTTGAAAGACACCTTCGGCACGCCCGATCGCGACCGGGGCAGGTCAAAATGACCCGGGGGGCCGAGGTCCGCGGCGCGATGAGTCGGGAACCGTCAACCGATGGTTCCTGACCATGCCGCGGAAACCCCCAGGCTGGCGACAGCCACCATTATTCCCCACAGACCCAGGCGACTCGCCTGAGCCACACCAAAGCGCTAACATTGTTCATCACGAAGGAGGAGACCATGCAGTACAAGAACATCGTTCTGGAAATGCTGGGACAGCGACCCAAGATGCACGAGGAACTCCGGCAGAGCCGGAAGCTGCTTCCGACGCTGGAGTTCTACGCCAGCGAACTGAAGGACAGCCACGAAGACTGGAAGGATCGCCTCCTGCAGGCGAAGCCGGAGAGCGACCCGAGCCAGATCGCAAGCGAGGCAATGGAGCTGGCCCTGAAGGACCTGGAGGATCGTTTGCCCTCCGAGTCGGATCAGGACGAGAGCGAAGCGCTTTCCCTCGACCAGGTAATGGCGCATATCAGCCGTCCTACGTCGCGCGGGTAAGAGCGTCACGAAATCAACGCTCGCTTTTTGAAGCCCCACCGAACAAGCCGCTGCCCGAATCCAAACGTCCTGACTCGCCTCCACCGGTTACACCGGCTTCCGGCAATTCCAATCCCAAGGTTTCAACGCACGAACAGCCTGTACCTCAATCCCCGGTCGCCAGCGGCGAGAAGGCCAAGGCCCGCGACAGCATCGCGGCCATCCGGACGCTGAAACGCCTCGAGACCGAGCAGCGGCTCCCTGATGAAGAGGAGAAAGAAGCGCTTTCGCGTTTTTCCGGATTCGGGCCGGTGGCGCTGTCGATTTTCCCCGATCCGGTCGCCGGCCGTTATAAGGATGCCGCCTGGCAGGCCCTGGGCGAGGAGCTGAAATCGCTGCTCACGCCCCATGAATACAACAGCGCCAAACGCACCACCTTCAACGCCTTTTACAAACACTTGGCAGACCGCCGACGCGTATCTCTCCGGCGACGTGCGGGCAAAACTCAAAACAGCCGAGCGCGCCGGCCCGGAATATTTCCGCAACGCTGAGGTGCTGCGCCGCGTACAGCCCGAGGACGTGCTGCCCGGCGACATCGACGCCGGGTTAGGCGCTCCGTGGATACCAGGATCCGACATCCAGGCCTTCGCCGCCGAATTGTTCCGTGTCGATTCGTCGAGCGTTCCAGTCGCGCATCTTAAGAAGGATGCTGTCTGGAGCCTGGAGGCCGGATACGCGGCCAAAGCGTCCGTGGCCGCCACGTCCGAGTACGGCACGCCGCGCGCCAACGGCTGCTGGCTGCTGGAACTGGCGCTCAACATGAAGTCGCCCACGATCTACGACACCTTCCGCGACGGCGACCGCGAAGAGCGGGTGGTGAACCAAGAGGAGACGCTGGCCGCTCGCGAGAAACAAAAGCTCATCAAGGAGCGCTTCCGCTCGTGGATTTTCACCGACCCAGAACGCACCGAGCGTCTGGTGCGGCTGTACAACGACACCTACAACAACCTGCGTCCCCGCCTGTTCGACGGCTCGCACCTCGACTTCCCCGGCATGAACCAGACCATCCGGCTGCGGCCGCACCAGGACGACGCGGTGTGGCGCGGCATGAGTTCCGGCAATACGCTGCTCGCCCACGCCGTCGGCGCCGGCAAAACCTTCACGATGGCCGCCACCGGCATGAAGATGAAACAGGCCGGGCTCATCAAGAAACCGATGTACGTGGTCCCCAACCACCTGCTGGAGCAGTTCGCCCGCGAGTTCATGCAGCTCTACCCCAACGCCAGGCTGCTCGTCGCAGCCAAGGAGGATCTGACGCGTGACCGCCGTAAGTTCTTAACCGCCAAAATCGCGAGCGGCGAATGGGACGGAATCATCGTGACGCACAGCAGCTTCGAGCGGATCGGCATGTCGCTTGAGTACCAGGAGAAGTTCCTGCGCGAACAGATCGCTGAATACGACGAGCTGCTCCGCGAGCACGCGGCCGATCGAGGCGCCAATCGCAACCTCATCAAAACCATCGAGAAACAAAAAGCGGCGCGGGAGGAGCGTCTAAAGGACCTGCTCGCTCGCGACAAGAAGGATGACGGGCTGGTGTTCGAGGAGCTTGGCGTCGATCACGTCTTCATCGACGAGGCACATTATTTCAAGAACCTGGAGACGCCGACCAAGATGGAGCGCGTCGCCGGCATCCAGACTGGAGGCTCCGAGCGTGCCTTCGACGTCTACATGAAGGCGCGTTACTTAGGCGAGCAACACGCCGGCCACGGCGTTACCTTCGCCACCGGCACGCCGATTTCCAACACCATGATGGAAATGTTCACGATGCAGCGGTTCCTCGACCCCGAGGGCTTGAAGAGCCGCGGGCTCGAGCATTTCGACGCCTGGGCGGCCACCTTCGGCGAAGTCATCGACACCATGGAAATCTCACCCGACGGCGCGGGCTTAAGGCCGCGAAGCAGATTCGCCCGCTTCACGAATCTGCCGGAACTCCAGCAAATGTTCCGCGCCTTCTCCGACGTGCGGACGGCCGAGATGCTCAACCTGCCGCGTCCACGTCTGCAAGGCGGCAAGCCCATCGTCATCGCCTGCCCGATGTCCGAGGAACAGCGCGAGCTTCAGCAAGAACTCGTCGCCCGCTACGAACGCCTGCGATCGCAAAAAGTCGATCCGAGAGAAGACAACGCTCTTGCCATCACGACAGATGGCCGGAAACTTGCAACCGACGCGCGGATGCTCTCGGCCAAGGCAGAGGACTTCCCGGAGTCGAAGATCAACCACTTGGTCGAAAACGTCGCCGACATCTGGAAGCAAACCGCTGCGACGCGCGGCACGCAAATGATTTTCGCCGACATGGGCGTCAATCCCACGAAATGGGGATACTCGGTATACGAGGACATCACCAAGAAATTAATCGCTGCCGGCATTCCGGCCGAGCATATTGCCGCCATCGGCGATGCCGAATCCGATGCGAAGAAACAGGCCCTCTTCGAGAAAGTGAGGCAGGGCTCCGTCCGCGTCCTGATCGGCAGCACCCAAAAAATGGGCACCGGCACCAATGTGCAGAAACGTTTAGTCGCTCTGCACCATCTCGACGCTCCCTGGAAGCCGGCTGAGGTTGAGCAGCGCGAAGGGCGCATCCTGCGCCAGGGCAACGAGAATGAGGAAGTGGTGGTCTATCGCTACGTCACCGAAGGGTCTTTTGACGCCTACATGTGGCAGTCACTGGAGACCAAAGCCAGGTTCATCGGACAGGTCATCACCGGCGACAACGCCGCTCGGCGTGCCGAAGACATTGGCGGCCAGGAACTCTCGTATGCCGAGGTCAAGGCGATCGCGTCGGGAAACCCTGCCGTGCTGACGCTCGCCGAGGCCGACGCTGAATTGCGACGCCTCACCTTGCTCAAGAAAAACCATCTCGACGAGCAATACGTCGCGCGGCGCAGCGTGCGCGATCTGCCAGGAACCATCGCCGGCATGTCCGACCGGCTGGGCAAGCTCGAAGCCGACAAGCAGATCGTGACGCATCATGCCGGCGACCCGATCACGATCGGCGGCCGCGCACCTGCTCGTGAGGACATTTCCGATGTTCTCGGCGGCAAGCTGGATGCCTTTCCAAGCGACGTTCGCGATACGCGCCGCATCCCGCTCGGTACTTATCGCGGTCTGCGTTTTGGCGTGGTCCTTCATCCGCTATTCCCGCCCGGCATCTATCTCGAAGGCTCGATCACCCGTCAGTCCGCGCTTTCGCGGGAGCATCATGGGCCCCGCGCCGTGCTCAACGCGCTGGAACGGCTGGCTGGCGGCTACCACGCCGAATGCGTCCGGGTGCGCCAAGACCTCGCCATCGCCGAGTCGCAGCTTCGCGACTACCAGGCCCGGCTGGGCAAGCCATTCGTCCATGAGCGATACCTGGCCGAATTGACCGAATTGCGCGACCAGCTCAAGGCCGGGCTTTCAGCGTCGGCTCAAGTCGATGGCGATCAAAGCAAGCCTACGCTCGCGGAACTTGCCGAGGGGATCAAGACACTAAAGGCGGCCCACAGCATCGAAGCCGCGCCCCAGCGCGTTCGGCAGAAGCAATCAACCGCCGAGGAGCCGGTCACTGCACGCATTCGACGGCTCGCAGGTGCTGGTCACGACTCACTGGCCATTCGGCCTCAAAGGGCCGATCCCGGCATCGTGTCGCCGGTGCCCGAGAGCACGAACCATTCAAGCGCGGCTGCCGATGTCAGTTTCCGAGAACGGATTGTCAGAGACCGGCAATCCGATGCACCCAAAAAAACGCCCTAACTTAGACCGCATCACCGCTCGACCCCACTTCGCAATCTGTCCGGCTGCCAGCTCTCCCGATTCCTGATACCATCACGCCAAGCATTCCCCCCTGAAATCGGCAGGCAGCCTCCGTGAGTAAAGCCATCCGGGTCCTAATTCCCATTGGCGTGGTCATCGCGCATGGAGTCCTCACCTACGCGATTTTCACTCACACAGACAGCTCACTTCGCTGGGCCGATGCAGCGCGAGGCACGTTGGCCTTTCCTACGATTGCGGCATCCAGCATCGAATTCGCCCCGGCCAAGTCGAAGCTTCTGATCCTCTTCCGATGGCCCGACACGGACGTCTCTAATCCATCGCCATGGACGCTTGGCGTTAATGCCGCTCTTTGGGCACTCCTTCTCGTTTGGATCTGGTACTCGACAACTCGCGGTGGGGGTCGCTGGTGGCCGGCGGCGATTTGGGCCGCAACCGCCTACCTCCTGAGCTGGATGTGCTACAGCCTGCTCGTAACGATTCCCTACGCGGAAAACTGGCGTGACTTCATTTCCATTTTTGGGACGCTCGCAACGTTGATCGCGCTCGCCATCGCCATTCAACAGATCGCCGCCGCCAAACGGCGGATCGAGATTGCACAGGAGGAGTACGCCAAAGCCATTCGCAACTCCCAGCAACGATTCACTCAGCACGCGATCAGCCTAAGCCACCGACTATTTACCAGAGCGCATGATCAAATCAACGAAGTTCGGTACGATCGGCGTGCAAAGTACAAATGGAACCGCGCCGCCGACCTTGCCGAGCTCGCTTCGGAAACCCTGCATAGCTGTCACGAACTTTGCAGTGACCAGATCGCCGAGAGTGTGGACGAACTGTGCGATCGCGTTCGGGACCTCACGATTCACCTGCGTGAAGTTGCTGCCGCCTCCGAAGAATTCAACTCTGCGTTGGTCCCTCCGGTCGCATATGGCTATCAGCAACTGATCCACCGAGTTCTTCCACCCGCACTCAATTAAGCTCATGGACCGACCAATGGACACCGATCTCCAGGAACTTCTAACAGTCCTGTCCAAATGGACCGATGCCAACACCGCCCAATGGGAACTCGATTCCGACCTCTCCGACGCCGAGCATCCAATCACCGCCAGGCGGCCCACCTTGAGCGAGGCTACGAACTTGGGAATCGTTGGGTACATTCTCCGCCATGCCCAATATCAAGTGCGACTCCTTTGTTTCGACGTGGCCGGCGACCTCGATTTCGTTCAAATCAGTCTGGAATCGCCATCCGGCGGAAAGCTGAGAACCTGGGCACTCGCCCAAGGTTCCAATGAATGGCAGACCGTCGGCGGTCTCCTGGCCAAGATAAAACACCGAACGACGAAAAATATCCTCGACCAATTCAAGAGCGCCGATGCACCCACACAACTGGACGCCAAATCCGCCGAGTTCTTCAAGGTGATCGCCGGAACGTGGAAATTGGAATATGAGCGAGACAAGAAGGCGTATTCTGAAGAACTAAAGATAGACCAAAAAGGGAACTATTTTTATCTCAAAGACAACGCAGAGACATTGGCATTCTTGTTGCGTGACGTCTACTACGACCCCGATGGCCGCACCGTTACGTTCTCCAAGATCGAAGCGGCAGGAGCCCGAAAGGGTTTGCTGCGACACGTCGAAGTTCTCAGAATGGATCCCACGGCAACTGTCATGTCGGGCTTCGCACAACACGACCGTCACAGCCTGAAGTACACACGCCTGCAAAAACCCAAATCCCCGTCCGCAGGTTAATGCATCTTGTCGACCGTCCGTTCCCTTAGATACGTTGCGCCCCAGACGAACCCAACCAATAGCCCTCATGCGCGGCCGGCATACGTCCCCTCAGTCTTCATCGTCCTCGGCAGCCTGTCCCATCCGGTAGTTAATGTCTTAATTGATGATGAAGTCCAGTTCCTCGTCCGAGAAGCCGTAATGACTCCCCAACACCTGGTCGATTTCATCCACGATGCCCGCGTCTCCAAGTCGTGCATCACAGCTTTCGACAGCTTCATCGCGCTTAACGCCTCTGGACTCACTTCCAGTCGATTCAGATCAACCGGGAACGCATCCACTTCCCGCTTGTTGACGTGCCTGCTATCCGAGTGGGCTGCCACCTTTTGCCGTTTGACTTCGATGGCGTGTCGATTTACCCTCCGCGCAATCACGGCGAAAGCCAGCCTTTTCAGCGACCGCATTAAGGGCGGCCGTTTCGTGGGCAACTCAATCTGCGGGTAATGAAGGGTGAACCGAAAGAAGCCGAGAAAACCTGGCAAGCGGACCGATCTCGCTTCCGTTCTTCCCAGCGCGGATTACCAAGCGATCCTAAGCGGCGTGGTCCAGATTCTCGAATCCGCCCGGCATTCAGCAGCCCGGACAGTGAACGCCTTCATGACTGCCACTTACTGGGAAATCGGTCGGCGAATCGTCGAGTTCGAGCAGGGAGGAAAGGATCGGTCACAGTACGGCGAAAAATTGCTCGAACGCCTGGCGGCCGACCTCACTGCAAAATTTGGCCGAGGATTCGGCTACGTCAATCTGACTCAGATGCGCCGGTTCTACCTCGAATGGCCGCCCACCCGAATTCTTCAGACACCGTCTGAAGAATCGTACGCCACGACCAATCTTCAGACACCGTCTGAAACATTGCAGATCACGCCAGCGGTTATCCACAGTCGCAGCTCACTGTTGACTCAGGAAAGGGCGCGGGTTCCATTGCAGACTATGGCTGGCCGCCTTCAATCCTAAAGAAAACGGACGAGCCCCGTACTCAACTCGTACACGCCGCCGCTAAGAACTGCTTTCTCGTCATCCAAGAGCCGTTTGCAGGCAGGGTGGTCTGCCAGTTGTCGAACGGACCATCGGACGTTGGCCTCGACCGCGGCCCGGCATTTCTCCTACCGAAGTAGTCCGGTCGGCCGTTCCGGAACGGCCGGGTCAACGCCCTTTAGGACGGGCAATGTCACCGGCCGAGCCGAACCGGCCCAAAATCGCAGCCAAATGGCCTTTTTAGAAGCGAATACGCGTTCTGGCACCCACGGTGGCCTAGGGCGTCGTTTGGCGTCCGTGACGTTTTTTGGGGCATCGGCGGCACATGGACTTATCTGAACTTTCGGGTGAAGCGTCGTTATTCGACCTATTTGGCAGTCTCGATCAACGCTTCTAAGCCCACAAGTCTTTCTCTTGCGGCCTCAACACTGCCGGCGAGCCGAATGAAATGAAGCCCGGCCTGCATAATGCTTTCTGGGCTGCCGTTGCCCGCGCTGACGCGTCCAGGTTTGCGACGCCTGACGGTGCGCTTGCCGTCGGAGGCGAGCTTGTAAAAGGTCGACTTGAAGGTGCCCTCGTTAATCGTTTGGCTCGGATGCCCCTTCTTGATGGCTGCAAAGGCATCCATTGCCCGGACGCCCCAGTGCGACTTCCGATACTCTCGAATGGTCTCGGATAGATTGAAGCTCGGCCGCTTTGCCATTTTGGTTCGTTCCTCCATGGGTTGGCAGTCGATCAAATCGACAAACGGTAACATGACGTTGACCGAAGAATCAACGTCGGGGTCTACCTTCTTGCGGCGCTTGCGTGCGCAGAAAATAGAGTGCCGGACCAACACTTTGGCCCGGCATTTTGAGATGACAAATCTCTGGAGCAGCCGGGCTCTGCGACCGCTCCAGCTTCGGAAAACAACGCCCGCATACGTGATCGGACGAGCGGGACTCATTCGTTGCACTCGTTGATTGTGGCCCTTGAGGTACGGTCTTAAACGCCCTGCATCAGCACCGAAAGGGAGCGTCCTCAAGTATCGCGATCAACTCAATCACGTATCCCATCGACTGGTTTGAATCGGGGTGTTTGAAATTCGGGTGCGCGTAGTCGTTTCGCCGGTCCAACCGTTCGATCAAGGCTCGGAGTACCTTGTCATTAAAGAGGTTGGCCTCGGAGGACCATTTAAGTACGTCACTTTCCTGCAGCCGAAACAGCTGGCTGTATTCAGTGAGCGTTGCGTACGACTGCCCTTTTCGATCCCTCTTGGTTGTGAGGACTTTGTCGAACGCTTCTCTTTTCGCCGGGTCTCCGAACATCCAGGTGCGGATGAAGTCGTACGCGAGGTTCCATCCCATCACGATAGCTGACCGGTATGCGCCGCTCTCCATGCAGCGAATGACCTCATTTCGCAGCAGAATCTGTGTTTCATTCAATGGCAGTCGCTCATGAAGTTGGCGAATGCGATCCGAGACGGCCGTCCGGTCCAAAATACACGTGAACCTGTCTTCGGCTTCACCGAGCACGGAATCGATGATTTGGCCAATCACTGACGATACCGCTTCCGCGTCGTCGGCAGGCAGACCCTTCACAAACTGCTCAAATTCCTTAAAGTGCCGCTCGTGCAGGATCTTCAGCATTCTCTCAATCTTCGGAACGAGCTTCCGCGAATGCGGAAGGTCAAAGGCATTCAGACACTCAACAACAGACCGCATGCGACCGAGGACGAGTTCCGTGCCGAAATACTTGCAGTTCCAAAGGATTTGGAGGTCCATAGCGAGCCTGAAATACTCTTTGAGCAGTACGGCATTCATCGAAACTCTCGCCCGAGTTGATCCATCCTGATTCCTCCCTCGCACTGGCCTATTCGGATGCCGATGGAGCCTGTAGCAAGTCATCGCAGACTTCCGAGAGCTCGATCAGTTCCTTTCCCTGTGGATAGACGAATGCGCGCAGAGCATAGCTCGCGTCTGGATCACCGCCCAGGATCAACAGCAGCGGTTCCGGACACGAGTAGGAAGACGAATCAGCGATCGCCCGTAACTGTTCAATATCCGTCGAGCTCGGATCGGGAACTGCATGCGGATGGAAATGCCATTCACCCAAATAGTATTTGCGTGATGACCATAGTCGCCGTAACCAGCGGTGAAGACCATCCACGCCGCGGCGGAACCACGTAGGGCCGGCCGAGGAATCCACTGGAGCAGCTGATGCTTCGAAGACGACGGCACAGTCAAGGGCGGGCGTGTATGCACCAACGAAAACGCCCCCCGTCTCACGTGGCACGGCCGTTCTACAGAATTTGAGGATGCGAGCCACTTCCCTATCGGGAATTCGCAACCCGAAGCGTCGGTCCGATGAATAGAAGAGGCGATCATTCATGTGCTGTCGGCGTTTGATGGTCTCGACGAACGACCCCTGTGAACGTGTCTCCCGCAGACCGTTGCTCGAAGACTGTAAGCCGCGGCTCTTCCGACTGCGCGCGAATCGTGTGCTCCAACTCCTTGATCGCTGCCGCTGCCATCAGCCACACGTCATCAATCCGTGCAGGAAATATCGGATGCCAGCATCCCATTTCCTCTCGCGGGAAATCGTCGACGGGGTGTCGGTCCGCTTCTTGGGTAAGCCACGGCTGCAGACGTTCATTGAACAGCTCCGCGGGGAACGTCGATGCAGTGGCGGAATAGAAGAACAGCCGCTGTGCGGCCCAGCCTAACGAGACGGAAATGAAGCGCCGGACACCTGGCCACGGATACCGAGACAGGTCATGAATAACGCGATTCTCAGCAGTGCAATCGATCACGAGGTCAGCGACATCGACTTCATTCCGCTGCTGGCTTGAGAAGTCATCGGGAATACCTCGGACGATGGCGTGTGGAACGGCGTGCTGGAGCCGTTCACCCAATGCTTCGGCTTTATTGCGATCGAGGTCAGGAACAGACAAGTTGTGACGGCACAGGTTTCCCGCTTGGAGTGTTTCCTTGTCCATGATGGTCATTCGTTGGACGCCAGCGCGCATCAGTAGTTCAGCGAGCGCACTCCCAAGTGCGCCCGCCCCCAAGAGCAGCACGTGCAGCGACGTCAGGTCGGATGGCAAGTGTCCGCGACTTCCTAAGGCGGACGGATCCCAATTTACCGAGGTTGTCCATGGGATGGATGAAGCGGGTTGCATGACAGTTCGTTGATCCTGAGCAAAATGCGCCGCATCTCGATTCGGCCGGAAGCCGGGCAGCGTGATCGTACCGAATGAGGCCGCCGGTAGGTCAATGGCCAGCCAATGCATTTGCTCATTCAGACCACCGACGCGACCGGGAATCGGAGCTCCGATGAGCAGGCAATGCGACTGTCCGTCACGAATTACGGCAAGGGCCGAACGTAAAAGAGCATGCGCCTCAGGCCGCGCTCGCGTCAATTCGCTCCATAGCCGCGGGGCTTGCCACGGCGGTCGCACAGGAATCTCATCCACTCGAATCCAAACACCCTTCGTGCGAACGGTAACGCCAGCGATGTCGGCGCCCCAGTCCACCTCGCGCAACGGAACGCTGCGTGTAGAAAGCAAACGACGGACGACGAAATGATCGGCATGATTCGGCAACGGGGAGAACTCAACGATGCCGCAACGATCGCTGATCCCATCCCAATCGGGAAAGCTTACAGTGCTCTCCGCAAATATGATCGCCGGCCGGAGTCGGCCTATCGGGTAAACAGGCAATTCAAACGGATCGCCGGGCTGAACCAGTTGATCCGTTGCCGCTGCATTGAGCCAGTCGAATGTTCTGCGAACATGCCACGCAAGGCGACAGTGCGGACCGCTTGCGTCCATCGGCTCTGGCTCTGCGCCAAAACGTCCCAGCACAAATCCTTGTTGCGCGACGCAGATGTTGCCGGTCTTCCAAGGATGATTGTCCGGATGGACGTCTTCGTTAAATCGTTGGTGATGAAACGTGCCAGTGATGCCATTGACTCTGGCCGGGAAGACGTCAATACGGCCCCACGGGTACGAGCGATCCACCAGGACGTACCAGTCCGTTGAAGCGCGAATCGGAGATGATTGGGGCGGCTGGATTCGAGTGCGGCAATGCAGTCCCCACTGATCACCGTGGAGTTGCCATTCCCCGAGGATCTGGAAATCCGGAATGGTGCGTAACGCCCGCAGGGAAGCCCGAAGATTGAGCGGAACTGTTTGCTGCTGCATGGTTCATGCGAATCGGCCTGGCTGCGGAGTTGTCGGGCGAGTCCGAGGGCTGTACCCTCCCTTGGCTTGGACATCGCTCTTCTCGTCATCGCTTGAGAGGCCGTACTTCTCGGCGAGACGGCCCTCGTCATCAGACGGATCTGAGTAAGTGCCATCGCGATAGATGTCGAAAAGAAAACACTCGCGTTGCTCACCAGTGTGCAAGACGTTGTCTTCACCAACTTGGTCCGCGTAGAGTTCGATTGCGTCGTCGTCCGGATGCCCATGCTTGCTCTCCGTCTGCTTTGGCGCGGAGATGACGACGTAGCTCGGATCAATGGCTTCAAGTCCTTCCAAGTACGGCTCGTCTTCCTCATCTTCACGGAAAAACGTGCGCGATCCGTGATGTGATCCGCCAAGTGCAAACGCGCCGAGTCGCTTCTTGTGGTACTCCGTGATGTGTTTGTCAAAAGCGACGTGGTCCGCGTCGCCGGCGATCATGATCCAAGTGTCGTCTTTCCCCAATTTGATGACGACGCACATTTCGTGAATACGGCGGTAACGAGCGTCTGCGTCGTCTTCGTTGACGTCGTCGGTCACATGTTCGGCTGGGGAAACCACGTGGTAGTACGCGTCGCCCACAGCAACGGAAGTCCGACTAGCTTCCAGCACGACCTCCGAGCCACCGTTTTTCTTCACCTTCTCGATGACACGCTTCAGCTCCTCATAGCAGGCGCCGTACTTTTTGCTCGGGACGTGCCCGGAATGCCAGACATTGCCAATCGTTACGGCGTCGGAGAGTTTCTCGACGCCGCACAGGTGGTCGTCGTGCGGATGCGTGTTCACGAATGCGTGCAGCGACTGCTCGCCGAGCAGGTCGCTCATAAGGAGCGGCACATCGATGCCGCCGGCCCCATTATCCAGATTGATGTCGACGAGTAGAACGTCGTACCCCTTGCCATTGGCGACGAACACGACTGCACTCGCGCCCTGACCAACGTAGAGAAATGCGACGCGGACGAGAATTTCGGGATCGTCCGGCCAAAGGATCTGTCGGGCTGTCGTTTCATTCATGAATTTAATTCCCCCGTTTTTCGCGTCACGGTCGATGTCGATGAGTACGGTCCTGAACGTGTCGCCGTCCCTGACCAGAAAAATCGTCGAATCACCCAGGGCGACGTCACGAAAACACAGCTCTCACGAGACCATTCTTATCGGCGGCAGGCCAAATCACATCACGAGCGACATTGGGCATCTTCAACTCCGTTTTCTGCGTTATGTCGTGATGATCCGTTGTTTCGCTTCAGCGTCCGGCGCACGTAGGACATCGCACGTTGCCAGCAGCCGTTCCGCGTACGCGAAAGCGGGGATGCGAATCCACCCAGGGTTGATGCGCACGATCCACCAGACAAGCATCAAACCGCTTAGAAACGACGCTAGCATCGGCAGCAGCGGAGGTGCACCGTCCTTGCTCTTGATGACCGCCGCGATACACGATCCCGCGAGCGCAACGGCCGACAAGGCGATGCCGGCAGGCTTCATCCCCCAGAGGTTTCGACGAAAGCCGTAATTCACGTTCTCTGCAAAGACGAGCGGAAAGGCCTTGCTGTCGCGCGTTTTCTCGCGCAGATACTTTACGCACGAGTCGTATTTCGCGTCACCGTCGTCTCGATTGCCCGCTTCAGCTTCGCGGCTCGGCAGATGCATGTCAGGCACAAGCTTCTCCAGCGCCCGGTGGTATCGCTCCTTGGTCGCGGCATCCAGATGGCTGTCGCGGTGGCAAAGAAGCTGCGTGGTCGGCGTGCCGCCCCATTGGGCAAACAGCCAAGGCTCCTTCTTTTTGCCCTGGTCGCGTCCGAGTTGCGCAAGAAGGCCGGTGAAACCGCAGTACACCGCAAAACCGAGAACGACCCTGAGTCCCCGAAAATCCGAATACCAGCTCGCCGCTGCCAGCGCGAGTGGGAGACTCACCAACAGCGCTGGTCTTAGCCGTGCCCGAAGTTCGTATTCATCAGCAATCAGCGAAAGAGCCGACATCGTCCACCGAATTTCGCGACAGAATTATCGAGTACTCTTCTTAGTGTCGATCCGCAGAACCTTCTTGGCGTTCTTCTTACAATCCCCTTTTCCCCCATCCATCTGTCGGAGCAGCTTTTACGATCAACTCCCGAACTGGCACCAGCATTTCTCTGCATGCTGACCAGCCAATGACGCCACGGTGTTGAAGGTGACCAAGCACCACGCCAGGATGAGCGCCAATTTCCTGAGCGAGCCGAACGATCTCTCCCTTGCCAATTCGGCGGCCCCCCTCGATGAATGCCGCAACCGTGTCAGGCGGCACCAAAAGCGCTGCCGCTTCCCTGTTCGCGCGCGCCTCGATCTCCGATGTCTTTTTGCCTTGACGCTCATTCAGAATGTCATTGTCCAAACTCATGCTGTCCTGATGCCGAATGTGAATGAGCTCATGAAACAGCGTGAACAGGAAGTAATCGATGCGACCGTACCGCAGCGAGAGCACGACGACGGGGCGGTTTTTCCGGAGCCAAAACGCCGCACCGTCAATCTTCGTTCGCGGAAGATGCTCGACGATCAAGAAACGAACACCGAGTCTTCGAAGTGCCCCAGGGATTCGGCCGATAGTTTGCGGTGACTTGCCCAACGCGCGCAGCCAGTCAAGGCTTTTCTCGAACCGAGCCTTTGAGAACGTCGGGACGCCACGCATTTTCTCTGCCAACTCGACGGCACGACAACACCATGCTTCCTGCTCCGGCGAGACCGCATCGTACGGCGTTGACTTGCGCGCCGCGAATCGAAACCTGGGCCCGTCCCCGAGCGATTCGATCCGCAAGAACCTGAGCACATCCTGCCTCAGCTTGTCGATGTCACGCGTGTCTCGGAGCCACCCGCGGCGCCGCATTTCTGCGACCGGCGCACGCGAAAAAAGGCTTGCCCGTTCAGACACAGCGGCATCGCGCGTCGCTTCAAGCGATAGCCGGTATCGCGATTCGAGATTCAGCCATGTTTCTGCAGAGATCCCCGTCGCGTCTTCCAGTTCACTCGCCGTATTCGGCGTGATCGCCTTCTTACCTTGAATGATCTGATTTATGGTCTGAATGGGACGACCAAGAATTTCCGCCAAATCGGACTGCGACCATCCGCGGGCTTCCATTTCCCGCTTGAGATGCGTGCCGGGAGGAACGCACCCTGCGATTTGCTGCGCGATCATTTGCTTTGCTTGCCGTTGCAATTGATTCGCTCCACGATCATTTCCGGTTTGGAGTTCCCGTTTTTCACTCGAAGGACGAGATCAGCGTCTTTCGTCAATGCGAGCAAGCACCGCATTCCACGCCCAGGAACCTTTCGGTATCTCAAGCACTTAAAATTCGCAAGAACCGATTCATCATCGACGGCAGCTACGATCTGCAACGTTTGACGAAACATTTCAACGACCCGCGCAGGATACGCGCCGACAAACGCGTTGTCGGAAGCGAGTCGCTTGAGATCCGTGTCTGGAATCTGGAAGTCCATTCTGGATACGCCGTCGGTGCCCAATCGTCGACCATCGCGGATCTTGTACATTCCGCCCGCGGGATGTGCAATAGCGATTTCAGTCTTTCACTGAAATCGTCAATTCGTTGATGTTGCTGCGTCGGGCCCTATTTGTTGCGCACAACGCCACCGGTTCCCAGCAGGGCATTTCGCGTTTTCCGATTTGCCCTCATCAAATTGACCCCCAATTTGCGGATCAAACAAGCAAATCGGTCAATCCGATTGCCAAGCGCGCGGTGAACGGGATGGAGGCAGAACTCGCGGCAACGCGAGCTGGCGGCCGATCCAAACGCCCCGCCGACAATGAGTCCGCGCCGTTGGACCGACTGCCCAACCTCGATAATTCAGCCGCGTCAAAAGCGATCCGCACGCGGGCGCGCGATTTGGCAAGACAGTTTTGTGTTCGGCTCGTCTTCGTCAAACCGTCCCGCCAATTCAACATGGCCATCGAAGACGACGGCCTGGGTTAGCCGTCACCGCGGATTCACCGCACGCTCCTGTCGCTGGGTTCAACGACGAAGGCTGGCAAGTGGTACTTGAGCGGCGTGTTCGGGCAGGGCGGATCGTCGGGCAGGGATACCTGGCTTTTAGGTCATTTTATCGACAGACATACGGTTTACGTTAAGTGCTTTTGTTAGTTTCAGTTAATGCGTATTTAGCGATCATTATATGTCATGTTTTATTGCAAAAAAACTTGACTTAACGCATCGCTTACCCTACCTTTACTAGCATGGATAAACGTCTCAAATCGACCGCCCAAGCACGTCACGTTACTCACTTGGTCCGAAGACGGATCTCACGTGGCGGTGAGCGTTTGTGGCGATTCGAGGATTTTCGGGATCTGCCTCTATCGACCGTCGCTCAGGCCCTGTCGCGCCTTGCACGTGCCGGAACCATCGAGCGTCTCAGCAAAGGGGTTTATTACCGAAGCCGCAAAACGGTCTTTGGAAAGAGCCGACCCAATCCCGCGGCGATTCAAAAACTCGCCTCTGACCGAAGGGCTGTCTTTCCAGCCGGAATCGCCGCTGCGGGTCTGTTGGGATTTACCACGCAGAATCCAAGGCGCGGCGAAGTTGCAACCAACGCCACGAGTCTGCCGCGCAAATTCGTCGGCCAGGACCTCGTGATTCACACGCGAAGACCCGAAACCTGGGCCAATCTCTCCAAGGCCGACGCTGCCCTGCTCGATTTCCTCCGAGGTAAGGGAAAGGACAGCGAATTGTCGCCCAAGGAAACCGTACAACGGACCTTGAGCCTCATGGCCGAGAAGGGACGATTCGAGCGTTTACTCAAAATCGCCCATGCCGAACCTCCACGAGTGCGGGCGATGCTCGGGGCCGTTGGCGAACAGATTGGAATAAACCCAACGATGCTCGAGCGGCTACGAGCGTCGTTGAACCCAATGACGCGATTTGACTTTGGAGCGCTGTCGGGCTTAACGTACGCGCAACAATGGCAAGCGAAGGAGCGGCGGCGAGCGTGAGGCTTTTTGAACATCCTGATTTCGAACAGGCCATTCTCAGCGCCGCCGAACATTTTCGCACGCAAGGACTGCGCCCCGCGATCATCGAAAAGGACTATTTCGTCACCGAAGTCCTCCGCATTGTCGCCGCGACGGCCGGAAATAAAGCGATTTTCAAAGGCGGCACGAGCCTGGCCAAGGGCTGGAATCTCGTCAACCGCTTCTCCGAAGACATCGACATCTTTCTTGATCCGAGCGCCTTCAATCCAGCGTTGGGCAAAACCGGCGTTGATCGGGAACTCAAGAAACTTCGCGACGCGGTCGCCCAGCACCCGGCTTTGGCTTTCATCAAGGAAGAAAGCAAGACGACGGGCGGACTGAAACGGGCAGACCGCTTCTCCTATCCTCAACGATTCGGCGGCCCTGGCGAAGTCGTCAACCGCGTCATTCTCGAAGCTGGAACCGCCAGCGGACGCGAACCGACGATCCTTGTCGAACTCCGCTCCTATCTAAGCCAATTCCTGACAGACACCGAGGCGTCGCTCGGCACGGAGGATGAAGGTGGGTTTCCCATGCACCTTCTGCATTTCCGCAGGACCTTCGTCGAAAAAATGTTCGCCATCCACGGCAAAGTCCAAATTCACAAACGTGATGGCGAACCGCTCGGAACCTACGTCCGGCATTACTACGATCTCTATCAGCTCAGCGGCCATCCAGAAGTGGTCGCGATGCTGAAGACGGCCGAGTACGGGACGATCCGCGAAGACTACGACCAAATCAGCCGAGCGCATTTTCCAAGGGATTATTTCTTCCCCGAGGGAATGAGTTTCGCCCAAAGCGACGCGCTGTTTCCGTCGGCAGAACTGGCCGCCGTGATCGGACCCGAGTACGAAAACCAGTGCAGAATGCTCTGCTACGGACCGTTCCCCTCGTGGGCCGAAGTGCAAGCCCGGTTTGAGCAGCTGCGACCGCTGCTTTAGAGTGCCTTCCAATTGCGTCGACGCCATTCCGCAGGACGAAATCGATGACCAACGGCGGAAAAGCTTGGGAGAATTTTGAGGACGCCTTTCGCGCCATTCTCGAAGCCCACAAGGACTTCTTTGGCTTAGGCAGCGTGGACCCGGCCCCCGCGAAAGCCAAAGCGGAATCTGGGTACGTCTACGACATCGAAGTGCTGGGCTACGCCAAAGGCGATCAAAAACTCGTCCTGTTTGAGTGCCGCCGCAAATCGAGAAATCTTGAACCGAAGGACGCCGGAGAACTTGCCTACCGGATCGAAACGACCGGTGCCAAGAAGGGATACTTCGTGACGACTTTGGACAAGGGATTGGCCGAGGGGGCAAAGACAATCGCTGACTTTGAACAAATCGGCCACATCCAGCTTTCGTGCAACGCAACGCCGCACGAGTACGTCATGAAGTACCTCAACAATTTTTTCGTCGGCATCGTCGCACGTCTGACCCTCACGGGATCGGCGTCTTTTGAAGTCACCGACAGCAAGGGCAACATCATCGCCCATGGTTAACCGTCCCATCGTCACGTGTCGTTGATCGGCGCTTAAATCTGCCATCAAGCAGTGCAAACGGAGTTGGCTCAATGAGACCGATTGACGAGTGGGACCAGGCATATGTCCTCAGCGAAGTTCAGAGCGCTCAGGAGTCCGAGAAATTCGAACGTAAAGCGTCGGTTGCCCTGAGTGACCGCGAGTCGCTCGCCAAGGAGATTTGTGCATTCGCCAACGCCGGCGAGGGCACGCTAGTGTTTGGTCTTATGGACGGCGGCGGCCTCGATGCTGGTGTCGAGGAACACGTGGGCCGCGAGCCAGTCCAATCTTGGGTCGAAAAAGTCATCCCGACGCTGCACCATCCGCCGGTAACGAACTGCGGCGTACGATTTCTCCCGATCAGCGACTTGGGGCCGCAGCGAGGAATCCTGGCAATCCGAGTACCTCTGAGCGACAAACGTCCGCACTGGAGCGTCCATGGTGGGCACGATGTGCCCTACCTACGTGTCGGCGAACATTCCGCTCGCATGCGCCTGCAAACGCTACTTGACATCTCCAGCCGGGGAGTAGCGCCGAGTATTGAAATTGGGGATTTGCACTTGGAGGTATCGGGGGACATACGGCAAAGCACCAACATCGACCACCCGATTTGGATCTATGTGGGTGTCCGTGTTTGCAGTGGACAGATCTGCCATGTCTGGGGTGTCGAAATAACCCTAGCCACCGACAACCCCGATGACATGTTATTGGACGTGAAGGATCCTGGTGGCGCCAGAAAACAAAATGGGCGGCAAACGTATTTTGCTCAAGGTGCCGAGCCACTATTTCCGGGAAGATGGACACGATCGCAACCGGTAAACCTCCTCCTCCAACCGACGTCTGGACAAAGGGTCGTTTCCGTGGTCCTCTTTGTTGAATCCGCTCTTGCTGTTCGAAGCGCGTGGCGCATCAACGAGTGCGACCTCGCAGACTTGGGATTTTCAACGACACAAATTGTGTCGAATGAGTCCGAACTCTAAACGTCTGATCGAACCTTTTTGGTGGTCGCTCACCTCGACTGAACCGCTCCTTTCGCGCGTCGCCACTCCCATGGGGGCACAGGATTCGGATCAGTCCACAGGCTGCGGTGATGCTCGTGGGCTTCGTTCTCGGCGGCAGTGAACTCGCCAGGCTTGTCGTATTGCACGTAACGGCCGGCGAAAGCGTCGGCAACTATTTCCATGTTAATGAAGCGGTCGGCGCTTTCCCTGCTTTCGTTTCCCTGCCGCGCGACTCATAAGCAAACTCCTCCGGAGCCGGAGTCTAAAACCTATGACTCCCAGACGGCTGATCCCGAATGATCGGTTTTAAACCGCCGTCGACGAGCTGTACCAAATTGCGAAGGGTGGTCTGTCTCCCCGGCGAACTCGTTCGCGGCTCGATTGATCGCGATCGACACAACGGGCCAGCTTGGTCCCGACAATTCGTCCCACGCTGCAACCACTCGTTGCAATCAGCGTCGAGCGATGACAGGAAATGACAATTGGGATCACCAGAATGCAGCGCCCGTGTAGCGCTTGGGTGTAGGCATTCGACGCAACCGCAGCAGCAATTTAGAATTGCCGCAGAAATGCACGCCTGTTCGATTCCGGCGACCTACGGAAATGTTCAATCCTGCCCACCGATTTCCCAAAATCGAAATCGGACCACCCTCAAACGCCTCCCTCCGGCGATGACTGGTTTCAAAGCCCGCCTCTGGTCAGGATTTTTCGGGCGGCAGGTCTCGGGTGACCGCCCGAAAGAACCCCGACCGACGGCGATAACTTCAATCGCAGACGAACCTCGATAAAATTCCCGTACGTGCGGACGATTCACTTTGCGAACGCCGGCGCGCGACTTGGCGTGGCTTTTACACGCAATGCCGAGAAGCGGCGGTTGGGAGATCCATCGATGAGCGACTCCGTGAAAGCCGACAAGCTATTTGACCCTTACGAGTTCACAGGTGTCCTGATGCCTGGCGCGATTCTCCTTGTCGGCCTCGTGCAGTTGGTTCCCGGTCTCGGCTCCCTTATAGCCGTCAAGGACATTACGGTGGGCGGACTCGGGCTCTTTGTGATCCTTGCCGACGTCGCCGGACATCTCGTCCAATCCCTCGGTGGAATGATTGAATTCCTTTGGTGGCGTCCGTTCGGTTGGCCAACGGCGCGAATCTTGAAGCCGGATCAACGCCTGTTGTCCAAAGGCCAGCGTAGCGATCTCGAACAACAAGTCCACTCAAAACTCGCGCTCAAAGATCCATTTCGCATTGCTGATTTAACCCCCCAAGAGTGGTCGCCGATTACCCGGCAAATCTACGTTGCGGTCGCCGCCGCCAGTCGATCGAGCCGCGTCGATGCGTTCAACGGCATTTACGGCTTGAGCCGAGGGCTTGCAGCTGCGTTTTTTGTGCTCGCCGTCGTGACGTTGATTCAAAATCGAGCCAACTGGCTTTACGCACTTGGATTGGTGCTCGCAGCCGCTCTTTCGCTTTATCGTATGCGTGAATTCGGATTCCGATACGCCACCGAATTGTTTGTTCAATTCTTGCAACTTCCGATGTCCGATAGTGCATCGGAAACAAAGCCGATTACCTGAGAATCACGATTGGGATCATGCTCGGCGATGACACCCACCACGCACGCCGACAAATCGAGTCTTCTAACCGATGGATCGATGGAAAGCGCCGGACCTGCGGAAAGGCTCCGATGGACGCGACAGAACTCCGCGACGCATTTGTTCTTTCCGAGTCGGTCCTTGGCCGGATGCGGGAGTTTAGAAACGAGCGGGTCAAGTCCATTCACGCGGACGAAGACAATCCGGTCGCTCTTCGGCCGCGATGAGGCGAAGTGCATCATGCACGTTTTGCCACTCGCCTCCTTCCGCTCGAAGATTTCGTTAGCTCCGAAGAAAATCTGGCCTTTGATGGCCGATTTCAAGCCATTGTCGCGGGATGGAGGCGGCTGCATGCGATACAACCTGGAAGGAGTCGCGAACTTCATTCCGAAAACCGCGGACGCCGAAGTTCAATTTCGGGCTCCGAGCTTCGCGTATTGCCAAGTTTACCGGAATGGAATCGTCGAAGCCGTTAACGGACGTCATGTGACGACACCGCAGTCTCCAAGAACGGTACTAATCAACCTCGTTGAAGAAGCCCTGATTGGCTCGTTGCGCTCCTACGTCGAGGGACTCAAGAGGCTCGATATCAGCCCTCCGGCTTGGGTCTTTCGTCAGTCTCGCCGGAGTGAACGGAGCGTCGATCTATGTCGATAATATGCCGCTACAAATCGAGCGATTGTTCTTGCATTTGCCGGAATTGGAACTGGTGAACTTCGAGGACGATCCGGGTCCGCTCCTGCGAGATGCCTGCGACGCAATCTGGAATGCGGCCAACTTGCCGTATTCAACCTCGTTTGACGAGAGCTTGAAGAAAGCCCATCTCTGAGCCGACAACGGCCGCGATCTCGCGCGGCTTTCCTTCCCTGTCGATCGCTTGTTCGGAAGGCGGGATCGCTCGCTCAAACGCCGCCTTGCCACAAAACACCTCGCCTAACGGCATCCTGAAGTGGGACAGGGCTTAGGCAATAGCGAAGACTCGACGCCTCGATTCCGGTCATTGATCGCGCGCCATCGTCTTGTCATCGGAATCCCCGGCGGAAGCCAGCAGACTGCGCGCGAGCTGATCGCATCTGCAACTAATTAAATGGCGCACGCTCGCGTTGTAACCGATCAATCTTGACTCGCGACCTAAGTCCGGACCAAGAGTCCTCGCGCCGCTAGGCCGATCGTACCGTCTAGCGCAGCCAAGAAGCTGTCTGCAAGCGGGCGAACTCCCTGAAGGTGCCAGAGAATCTCGCCATTCGTCCAGGCTGAGTCACGAGCCTTTTCAACGCTCCACATTGCTATCACGTCCGCCAAAGCAGGAGTGGGAGGAAATCCCGCGAGCAGCAGCGCCTTGACGCGCGTCTCGACCGTTGCCAGCAGAGCGTTAACTGTTTGAAAGTCGCTGAACTGGTCACTCGTTCGGCTGGGAAAGGCGCCGGATTTCTGCGCCAAGTCCACAAGGGCGACCGGAAGGTCACGATTGATTCACAGAATGCTGGCCCTCTGAGGAGTGAATCGCCCGGTACCAAGACGAAGCACAGCAGGCATTGTCCGCCGAAATGCGGAGCCTGTAAACCGCGTCGCAAATGCACCGCCTCCCGATGGCATCGCGTTACCGCGGCAAGGGCGGCGTCTTGATCCACAGATGCGTCTCGAAGATCCGGCGCTCGCTCTAGCCATTGGCGCCCCCCATGTTTAAGCACCACTAACGGCGTGCAAGGCGTGTCACTTCGAGGGCCTGCATGTTTGACGGTTGCCAGTCGACTCAGCGGCTTGAGGCTCGGCGTGCGCCACTCGTCGCTTCTCCAGCCGCAGCCTTGGGAATTCATATCCACAAGCGCAAACCAGGAGGCGGATGTGAACTTGGAGCCTGCACTTTGGGCATCGTCGATGAAAGCCCTTTGGCACTGACGGCTCCAACTGAAAGCGGTAACCGCAACTACACTCCGCCACGCGAGGAGGAACATCCGCCGAGCAACTGGGGCAGCGGCGATGGAAGGGCTTGAGAGGGATGGGATTGGCTCGCTTATGTGCCTCTCTGGCCGCCTGCTGATTGTCCCGGAGCAGTTTCATCCGGGCACGATCGAGCTCTCGCTCGGCGCATTGTGGGTGAATGCCCTCGCGCGAATAGGTCGCTTTCTTGCAGACGGGGCACCTGCGCGGCGAGCGGTCATTCACGCGCAAAGGAGTGCCTGGCAACGCTGCTGACATTGGAGCCTCCTTGGTCACAGCCAGTGCGTGCGTCGGCTGCCGCAATGTTTCATGTCGGCAGCAATGCGGCTCATCATAATCCAGATTATTCAACAGACAAGGTTGCACCTGTGTTGAACGACACCTGTCGTTAATGAGAGCAAAGATAGGAGCCGCAACTCGGCAAACTCCTGTCCGGCGAATTCACCGCCGACCTGCGGCCTCCTGAACATCTTTTCAGAAATCTGCGCTGAGTAGATCGATTTTGCTTGCATTGGACGGAAAACATGCGATGTTAAGTCCGAACGCGATGCGCAGCCCTTTCTCGGGGTCCATCACACGCGTCGTGCAATTGGCGTAAGGGATTGTCGGGCCAAATACGTTCGGGTGTCGAATTCAAGGAAGATTTGGCTGAGGCCGGTTTCTCATCCGGCCTTTCTCCCTAGGTTCACAGAGGGACCGACGGAGAGTCTTCGCACGCGAATGCCGCGTCTCGCTTCTACCCTGTGAATTTCAGAACTGTGTCGGTGCGCGCCGTTACGGTCTCCGTCGGCGCGAACCTCATCGCTTGGAATCCGTAAATGCTTCGAAGGAGAGGTCGCATGCGTGGATGCCCTCGGTTCGCAATCTTCGTTGCGCTGGTGAGCGCGATTTCTTTCGGCTTCTTGGCTGCTCCTGCGCGGGCCCAGCAGTCGGCGTTGCCCGCCAATTGGCAGCAACTCTCAGCGACCGATTTTGCGACGTTGGTGCAAGGCTACTATCAGCAGGGAACATTCCAGTCTCTTAGTCCCGTTGATCAGGCCAGCCTCGAAATCCAGGGGGCGCAGCTCTTCGCGCAAGTGCAACTTTCTAGCACGTCTCTGAGTTACCAAACGCTTGAGACGTTGGCCCACGTCGGCGAATCGCAGCTGAATCAGCTGGCCGTGTCACAGGTCAGAGCCGCCCTGATCTCGCGTCAGGATAATTGGACCAGCAGGCCCTACGCAGAAATGCGCGCGAAGGTCATGCTGATGATTCGGCTGAGTGTGCCCGATGGCGTGTTGAATCTGGAACCGCGGCGCTGGGTGCTCGCGGGCGGCACCGCTGACCAGGTTCCACAGCAGGACTTGGCCTACAATTTCGTGCGTCAGATGTTCGCCGATTTCAAGGTGGTTGATCGCTCGTTCTCAGTGAGTTGGGCAGGGCAGATTAGTGTTCCTCAGACCGGCGCCTATACGTTCTCCATTACGCCGATCGACGCAAATATGGGCTTTAGCGCTCTTCCCGTCACGATTTCAACCAATGTCATGATCGGCGGACAGGCGATTATCGCTGCCTCGCCGCCGAGCGTTCCGCAAGCCGCCGCTTCACCGACGCAATCCTCGCCACCACCCACCTCCAACTGGGTCTCCAGCTCTAATGCTCTGACGCTGACTGCGGGAACTCCAGTGAGCTTGCAAGTCACGGTCACGGTCAACGCGGCCCGTAAAATTCCCGCTGGATTGCTTCACGCGGTTCTTTCCTGGCAGGGACCGGGCATTGCCACCTCTATCGTGCCGGCCAGCGCCTTCTCCCAAACGCAAACCGGCCAGCCGGGACTACAGGCCACTTATACCTGGACAGCCGAAGGACAGCAGCAGTCCCTGACCCGCGTCGAAACGATGATCGATGCCGCCTGGAGCGATGCCGCGCTGCTATTGGCCCAAGATCCAACGAGCGCGAACCAGTCGTCCGCCTCGATGTGGCAGGCGATGACTTCGGCTGATTTCTTGGCGAGCTACTCCGGCGCGACGCCGGTGATGCTGCATCCGTTCCTACGCGACCCCGAGGAAGTGTCGTGCGGTCTGTCGACGGCAAGTCGGCAAGCCTTCCTCAACCTGTTGTTGCAAAATGCTGGGCTGCTTGACGCGATGGATGCTCCACATGCAGTTGGTTTTTTCGAAACATTTCGCGTGGGAGCACCGGATCAGGCGCTAGCCGTGTTCGGAACCTGGGCGATGCGCAACCCGGATTCACCCTGTGCTCTAGCCTTCGATCGCGTCTTCGACAAGGCAACGCGGACGTCTTTGGCGCAAATGGCCATCTTTACGACGCAGCAACTGCCATCGCAGTCTACTCAGCTCGAGCAGCAGTTTCTGCAACTTCAGGACGGGCGCTGTTCCTTGCCGGTGGCTTACACCTTGACCTTCAGCTATCTGGGACAGGGCAAGCTCAGCAATTGGATCGCCACCTTAGATGCCAAACTGGCCGATACGACGCTTACGGGCGATCAACGTGTAAATTGGCTGATTGCCCGGGCGCAGGCCCAAGAGTTTGTCCGCCCGAAATCGTCTGGTTATCCCTTCGGCACAGTCTACCCATCGTCCTGGCCTAGCGATGGCCGCCATTATTTGTTTCAAGCTCTCAACACGGCCCAAAGCTCTTCCGTGAAGGCACGGGTGGCGAAAGAGATCGCCGCCCGGCTGGTCGTCGCGGGAAACTTTCAGGGAGCCGCTGATTTCTTAGGGCAAGTCTCCTCGTCGCTTTCTGACGATCAAAAGGCGATCGTCGCCGGATGGCAGCTACAGATCGGCGGCTACGCAGCCGCACAGACTCAAGTCCAGCAGGCGCAATCCGCGTTCGCCAACCAGGCCTACGTTACCCGCCTTCAGGCCCGCCGGGCTCAAGCGGCCAGCCGGGGTGACTCCGCCGCCGTCAGCCGTTATGACGCCATGATCAATGCGGCTTCGCAACAACAGTAAGTCGGCCCCTTTTGGCTCCATGGCCAAATCGGGGAGTGGCAAGTCCATTAACGCAGCTCAAGTTCACGGGGACCATTCACCAGAGTGAAACAGGTCCTTTCGCTGGGAGGCGCAGATGAGCGACGTTCGTCAGCAGCTCGTAGGGTCCCTGAATCACAGTCTTCTTGGGCCGAGACACGCTCATGCCGGCAGAAAACATCCCCGACGCCGCCTCCTGCTGGTTTGCCTGCTGGCCGCTGCCATCAACTGCGCCCTACTCCTATGTCCAGCCAGAGTTTCTGCCCTTCTTCGGTTGCGAACTGGAACTTACCAAGGGCATGTGCTTTTTCCGACGACCAACCTCAACGGACTCTGCCCTGCTTGCAGCACCTGCTCGGCTGGCAATTCGAGCTGTCAATGGAACCCTCCCACGTCCGCCGTTACGCCACCCGCTTTGAGTGGGTCCGTGCTCGGCGGATGGGGAGCCGTATACGAAACTGCGACCGATTTAACGCTTACCGCACCCGGAATGAACTGGTCCCTCACTCGTTCGTACGCAAACGGCAGCGCAGCCATCGGGGGAACCGGCACGACGCAGGGGACGAATTGGTTCAACAATGTAACTGACAGCTGGATCTACCAACGCACTAGTACGGAGATGGATGTCTATCTGGACAATGTTACGGAGGAAGTGTTCACCGGATCAGGCACCACATGGACGGCGCCAGCCGACTGCTACTCGGTCCTCACGTACAATTCCTCGACTGGCGGATACACCCTCACTGATCAAACGCAAAATCTGTATCGAACATTCAATGGTATTTCAAATACGAGAACCTCCGGCGGGATCACGCAAGATTCAACGCTGCAGCTTGCGGCCCAAGGGAAGCTGGGATTTGAGTTTACTTTGAATGGCTCTGGCTTTCCTTCTCAAATTACGACACCGACCGGTCAAGATTACAACATCGTCTTCACTTATGAGCTCAACGACTACTTGACCCAGGTACAGATCAAAGACGCTTCAAGCAATGTGATCGAGCAAGTCAACTACACCTACTACCAGGATGTAACAAGCCCTTCTACTGACCTGGGGGCGAGTGGCGATCTCGTCCAGGTGAAAGTATCCAAACAGGCAACCACGGATTCACCCGGCACGATGTCAATCGTTAGGTACACGCAGTACCGTTACTCATCTGCTTCACCCGGCAACCTTAAGGCTGTGTATGAGAATGACGCGATTCAGCGCATTTTGACGTCGACCGGCCTGTCGTCGCCGACGGCCATTCTCAGCCAAGCCGATAGTTACGGCACTCCGGCAATCAATACATTCGCGAGTCGCGCCTACACCTATTACAGCTCGAGCCCGAACACAGCCAGCGTCAATACGCCCTTTGCGACCGGGGAAAATCTGCAAAGCGAGTACGGCGGCAGCAGTCTGACTGCGACCAATTACGTGGCAACCGCGACGACCGGGGGATGCGGGGGGTGTGGGACGGCTTACGCAGTTACGAAGAGCTATTTCTACATGAGCCTCGCGAACTCGGCGACCGACCAGAATCAAGTCGTCACGCTGGTCGTCGAGGATACGCAGGACTCGGCGGGCAACG
>Ga0210390_10000536_pt1 | contig 41241 bp, 26 predicted proteins | sample IncBWH11OmetaG_FD_161050 | JGI IMG/M metagenome (GOLD analysis project Ga0210390, IMG submission 161050) | Forest soil microbial communities from Barre Woods Harvard Forest LTER site, Petersham, Massachusetts, United States - Inc-BW-H-11-O ... | reverse complement strand
CTGGAAAGAGGATTAACTCCGAGCACCGAAGGAGCCAAGTATCACAATGCAGTAAGAGAATTGAAGAAACAACTGATCCTCAATGCGCTGAAAGAAACCAAGGGCAATTACACCGAAGCGGCACAGCTCCTGGGAGTGCACGTCAATTACCTGCACCGCCTGATTCGCAATCTGGACCTCAAGGACGGGCTGCGCCCATCATCGAGCATGCGCGCTACGTCCGGACAGTCACATGCTGGAAGTTCCAGGCAGTTGGAGAGTTAGCAAAATCGCCGGGTCCAAGTAAACTCCCTGCCAGCGCACAGCAACGTGCAAGTGAGGTCCAGTGGCGCGTCCGGTTCCTCCGCTCAAACCGATTTTTTGTCCGCCGGTGACGCGCTCCCCCTCTTTCACTTCGATTTTCGAAAGATGCATATAGAGCGTGAGCAACCCCTGACCATGATCGAGAACCACGCAGTTGCCTTCGAAGAACAATGGCGCCGCCAATAGAACCGTTCCGCTATTCACCGCCGCAACTGGCGTGCCTTCGGGGACGGCGTAGTCCAGCCCCTGGTGCACGCTCTGTACTTTCCCGTTGAAGGTGCGCGAGGTTCCAAACACATCCGAGATCTGGGCTTTCACCGGGGCGCGAAAATCGCCGGCCCACTCGCGCTCGGTCGTCAGCCTTGCAAATGCGTGCTCTTTGAGCGTCTTATCCTGGTCGATCTTCTGAATCTGCTCGGCATTGGGTTCCGTATATTTCTTGGGAACACTCGCCGCTATGCTGTGATACTTTCCTTTGCCAACCGCGACCCGCTTTTGAAACGAGACTTCTTTGCCGTCGGAGGTCGATCCCTTCAGCTCAAGCAGATAATCTCCAGTGTGGGTTTCGAGGCTCGCACCCGCGATTCCGTACCAGACTTTGCCCGGCGAATCGGAAGAAAAAAACACTTCATGCTCAAGCCATTTGCCCGACAGTGACTTTAGTCGCTCAGGCGGAGTCACTCGAAACACAACGGGAGATCCATTGACTGGCCGCGGCGGATCCCATCGCACCGAGAAATCTCCAGCCTTCGCCTTGGCCGTAGCGCCTTCGGACGCCGGCAGCGAAAGCACGCAGAAAACCACCCCCACAAGCAGGATCACAAAGCTCCTGCGACAGGCCCGCGCGAACACTGGAGAGAGGGACAATCAGGAATTAGCCTAGCACCGATGCCTGTCGAGTGCGGGCTGGCGTCCATCGGGTGGAACCCTATTTCTCACCCCTCGAAACCGTCCTCCAAATAGCTCGTAAGTGATTGAATCCTAAGCAGAACACGATGGTAATCGGCCAAGCTCGTTTTGGCCGGACATTTCCCTCACAGTAAGCCAAAATCTTACTATGTCCCCGAGTTTGCCTCGTAAGTTGGGCGCAGGAGTGTTTATCGCAGCCATGGCGCTTGCGGCGCTCGCCTGTTTCTGGGTTGCCTTCACCCATTGGCACTCGACGGACCCCCTTAAATTCCTCTGTTACCTTGCCGTCGCACTCCTGGCTTCCTCCCTGAAAATAAAGCTGCCCGGCATCAACGGAACCATGTCCGTGAACTTCCTGTTCATTTTGCTAGGCGTGCTGGAGATGAGTTTCGGCGAGACCCTGATGATTGGGTTTGCCGCAGTCCTGGTTCAATCTTATTGGAAGTCGTCCAGCAATCTTAAAGCAATCCATGTGGTGTTCAATCTTTCGCAACTGCCGGTTGGGACCGCGGCATCGTACGGCGCATACAAGTTGGTCACAACTCACGGCCTGGATCGGAATGCGCCTCTCGCGTTGCTGCTGGTAGCAATCACATATTTCGCTTTCAACACGCTTGCCATGGCGACCATCATCCGGCTCACGGAAGGCAAGCCAGTTCTGAAGGTCTGGTCGGAATGCTATTTCTGGTCTTTCCCTTATTACCTGGTGGGAGCAGCCATCGCCGGCTTGGTCAGCTTCTTGAATCGGCACATCGGATGGCAATCTTCGCTGCTGGTTCTTCCTCCCGTGTATCTCATGTATCGATCGTACCGGCTGTACCTGGGCAAACTGGAAGATGAAACGCGGCACGCCGAGCAAGTATCCAACCTCCACTTGCGCACCATCGAATCTCTAGCATTGGCGATTGAAGCCAAGGATCACACCACCCACGATCACCTGCAAAGGGTTCGCATCTATGCCATGGAACTCGCCAAAGATCTTGGATTAAGCGCCGACGAAACCGAGGCCTTGCAGGCCGCTTCGGTTCTCCATGACATCGGCAAACTGGCGGTTCCCGAACATATTATTTCGAAGCCGGGGAAACTCACGCCCGAAGAATTTGAGAAGATGAAGATCCATCCCATTATCGGGGCGGAGATTCTCGAACAAGTGGAATTCCCTTATCCGGTGGTGCCCATCGTCAGAGCCCATCACGAGAAATGGGACGGGAGCGGTTATCCCAGCGGGTTGAAGGCCGAAGCCATACCGATGGGAGCACGAATCCTCGCAGCGGTCGATTGCCTCGATGCCCTCGCGACAGATCGCCAATACCGCCGTGCGTTGCCCTTGGACGAGGCCATGGCACGGGTGGTCGACGAAGCTGGCAAGAGCTTTGACCCGCGGGTGGTTGAAGTCCTGCAGAGGCGTTATGTTGAGCTAGAAAAACTCACGCATGCGCAACCTCAAAAAGTTCTGACCAAGCTATCGACCGACGTCAAGGTCGAACGTGGATCGGCTCCCGCCGCGGGTTTCGCGGAATCCGAAACCCCTCAGATCCAGCAACCAGAACAGCGGCGCGATTATCTTTCCTTCATTGCCGAGGCGCGCCAAGAAGCCCAAATGCTTTTCGAGCTGAGCCACGATTTGGGCAACTCGCTCAGCGTCGACGATACCCTCTCGATGCTGTCCGTGCGGCTGAAGCGACTGGTACCGTACGATTCCATGGCAGTCTACGTCAAGCAGGACAATCTGCTGGTTCCCGAGTACGTTAGCGGCGACAACTTTCGCTTGTTCTCTTCTTTGCGAATCCCGCTCGGAGAAGGTCTGTCCGGTTGGGTGGCGCAAAACAGCAAGCCGATTCTGAATGGGAATCCATCGGTTGAGCCCGGATATCTCAATGATCCCACCAAGTACAGCACCCTGCGCTCGGCACTGGCCGTGCCACTCGAGGGGGTTTCGGGCGTGGTTGCGGTGCTGGCGCTCTACCGCACTTCTCAGGACGCGTTTACCAAGGACCATCTCCGAATTCTTCTCGCGATTAGTTCGAAACTCGGCTTCACCATCGAAAATGCTTTGAAATATCGCATTGCCGAGGACTCGGCCACAACCGACTACCTCACCGGTCTGCCCAACGCGCGCTCGCTCTTCCTGCACCTCGATCGCGAGCTCGCCCGGTGCAAGCGCTCCAATCTGCCGCTGGCAGTATTCGTCTCCGATCTCAACGGATTCAAACAAGTGAATGACCGCTTTGGACACTTCCAGGGCAACAAGCTGCTGCAGATGTTCTCCGACGCTCTGAAAGATTCCTGCCGTGAATACGATTACGCGGCGAGAATGGGTGGAGACGAATTCGTCATCGTCGCGCCAGGTCTCACGCATGAGGCAGCAGCAGAAATGGCGCAGCGTCTGGAAGCCATCATCGCAGAAGTCGGAAAAGTCGTTTGCGGCGAAGGCCTGGTTTCCGTAAGCATCGGCCAGGCTTTCTACCCCGCCGATGGCAGCAACGCTGAACACTTGTTAGCAGAAGCCGACCGCCGCATGTACGCCGAAAAGAATTCCCACTACGCAAACGCCGATCGCCACACCGGGGCCCGGTCCGCGCGGGCCACCACATAACACTGACCCTAATTATCTGGTAATTTCAGCGCATTGATTGTCCCTTGAAATCGAGCTCTGATCGTGTGTGTTGTTAAGCATCAATCAGCGAAACACTGCCGCTCGCAGATGCCGTTTCGATTTCGACCACACTCTCTCTCCAGGGCGTTTTGGAGCGGCTTTTTACGCATCACGGCTGAAAAAATGACTGACATTATTACCAGTATGCACGGAAGTCCCTCCGTCGTAGCATCGAGTGTGCTTCGAGCCCACTCAGTAACCGGGCAAACCATCTCGCGTTACCACGTCCTGGAGGAAGTAGGTAGCGGCGGCATGGGAGTGGTCTACAAAGCCGAGGACAACGAGCTTGGCCGCTTTGTCGCTTTAAAGTTCCTGCCTGAGAATGCGGCCCGGAACCCTGTCGCCCTGGAACGTTTTCGCCGCGAAGCGCGTGGAGCCTCAGCGCTTAACCATCCCAACATCTGCACCATCTACGAGATTGGGAAACACGAGGGTCAGGCATTCATTGCCATGGAGTACCTCGATGGCGTAACCCTGAAATACCTGATAGCCGCGGGTACCCTGGACACCGAGCGTATCGTCGCCATTGCCATCGAGGTGGCCGATGCTCTCGATGCTGCCCACAGCGAAGGCATCATTCATCGCGACATCAAACCCGCCAACGTTTTCATCACCAAGCGCGGGCACGCCAAGATTCTCGACTTTGGCCTGGCGAAGAGTATCCTTCCGGAGAACGTCGCAAGCCAGATCGCGGCGCAGCCGACACAATCTCTGTCCTATGTCGCTGAAGATCACCTAACCAGCCCGGGGATCGCTCTGGGAACTGTGGCCTACATGTCTCCCGAGCAAGTACGTGCAAGCGCGTTGGACGGTCGCACAGATCTGTTCTCCTTCGGTATCGTTCTCTACGAGATGGCGACCGGACGGCTGCCCTTTCAGGGAGCTAGTTCGGGACTCATCACCGAAGCCATCCTCAATCGCCATCCGGTGGCTCCCATTCGCGTCAATCCTGACATCCCACCGGCGCTCCAAGAGGTAATCCACAAAGCGTTAGAGAAAGACAGGAACCTGCGTTACCAGCACGCAGCTGACATTCGGGTTGAACTGCAACGTCTGAAGAGAGACACGGAATCGGGCCGGAGAGTTGCGGAAAAAGAAACAGAATCCATCCCGATACCAGCCACAAGTCGTTTGTCCTCGACAGGCACAAAAGGCCCACGCACGCCCTCCGTACAGGGAGCTTACCCGCGGCCCCCCCGACCCTCCAAGATCATTGACTCGCTCGCGGTGTTACCGTTTGAAAATGCTAGCGGCGATCCCGAGCACGAATACCTCAGTGATGGAATCACGGGGAGCCTCATCAATATCCTGGCGACGATCCCGAAGCTCAGAGTGATGGCGCAAAGCACAGTATTTCGATATAGGGGCCGGGGAATTGACGCGCAAGGCATCGGACGCGAGCTTAGGGTGCGCGCCGTGCTCACAGGAAGAATTATGCAAAGCGGAGGCTCATTGCGCATCGGGGCCGAGTTAGTCGATGTAGCCACAGGCTCTCAGCTATGGGGCTCGCAGTATGATCGCAAGCCGGGCGACATTTTTGTGGTCCAAGACGAAATTTCAAACGAGATATCGGAAAAATTACGGTTACAGCTGACTCGATCAGAAAAAAAGCGACTCACAAAACGCCACACGGAGAACGCCGAGGCATACAGGCTTTACCTAAAGGGTCGTCACCACTGGAACCGGTGGACCGAAGAAGGGTTCTACAAGGCGATCCAGTACTTTCGGGAGGCAGTCGAGATAGACCCCGGCTATGCCCTCGCCTACACCGGTTTGGCTGATTCCTACGTGCTCCTGGGATGGAACAGCTATCTGCCGCCGAAAGAAGCGTTCCCTAAAGGCAAGGCAGCGGCGAAGACCGCCCTGCAACTCGACCCGGATCTCGCCGAAGCCCACGCCTCTTTGGCGGCTCTGTTATGGCTTCACGATTGGCGGTGGGAGGAGGCTCAGACGGAATTCAAGCGCAGCCTCCAACTGTGTCCCAGTTACGCAACTGCCAACCACTGGTACGCCGAGTATGCGATGACTATGGGTCGGCACGGAGAAGCCGGGGCCAGGATCAAGAATGGCCACGAACTCGATCCCTTGTCGCTCATTATCAACGTCGCGGTTGGATGGGGCTTCTACTTCGCTCGCCGATACGATGAAGCCATCGAACAACTCCGGCGAACTGTAGAATTGGATCCAAACTACCCCGTCACTTACTGGATTCTCGGGCTCCTGCTCAGGAAAACCGGGTGTTACGAACAGGCCATCGCTGAGGGTGAGAAGGGGGTGAAGCTGTCAAGCGGCAGCCCCATAATGCGCGCGGCGCTGGCGCACACTTTCGGCGTGGCTGGCAGGACCAAGGAAGCACTTCAGATACTCGATGATCTGACAAAACTTGCGGAGCAAAAGTATGTTGCACCTTACTTCTTCGCCGGAATCCATTTAGGCCTGGGAGAGAACGACCGCGCGCTTGAATCCTTGGAGCAATCTTACCAAGAACAGTGCCACTGGCTTATCTATCTCCATATAGATCCAGGCATGGACGGGTTGAGAGACAACCCGCGTTTCCAACGCCTGTTGCAGCGGGTCGGCCTCCCTGCAGTGACGACCGCAACCCCAAGCCCCACGATAATGTTTCCTCATCGATAAATACACCTCCGGCCTACAGCGTCTTCAAGTACTCGATAATCTGCATGCGTTCTTCTTTCGTAAGCTTGCGGCCGATCACGCCGTTGCCTTTGGGGCCGTCATTGAACTCGTGCCCGGCATTGGAATTTCCGGCCAGATCGACACGAAACTCCGTAGCGCCCTCAAGCGGACTGGCGTCCAAACCGAGCTTGACCGGATCAAACTGTTTGTTCCCCAGATAGAAAACCTTGGACCGTTCAGAGACCGGCGACAGCAACTCGTAAAGGTTGGGAACTGACCCATTGTGAAGATACGGAGGTGTGGCCCAGATCCCATTGTGTGGCCGCGCCTTGTACGCTAATGGCGCCCGCAGTTCGTTCTTCCGGTAGCCGTTCCATTCCTCCTGCTGATCCGGCGAAAGATTCAGCTGCGCATAGGCTTGCTGAATTACCTTTTGCGTGATGAACGTCAGCCCCTCGCCAGCCGATACAATTCCCTGCCCCAGCGGTCCGCTGTTGGCTTTACGGTTATAGAAGTTTTGCGCCTCCTTCGGGTCGGTTCCGATCTCGTCGAGCGGAATCATGGTGACTTTGAAAAACTGTTTTCCGCCGTTGTCTTTGTAGTCCGTCCAATGCTCTGGCTTACGGCCCTCATCGGAGTACATTGGCGGCTGGTGACAGTGCAGGCATAGTTCGTTGTAGAGTTTCTCGCCCTTGGCCGCTGTTCCACGATCAATCTTTCCCAGTATGTCTTCCGGCCATTTCGGTGACCAGACACCCTTGCCCGGCGCATCGCCGCCGAGCAAGAGCTCAATCTCGTGCAGGTTGTCGACGTGAATCGTGTTCTGGAACTGCGCCCCAGGATAGCCAAGCAAATTAATCCGCGAACGCACTCCAAGCGCCTCACCAACGTTCCTGCCCATGGGCTGTTGGATGGAACCGTTGTACTGCACCCAATCCATCCAAGAAGCATCCCAGATGGGCGGGTAATTCACCGGCCCATTCCCGACCACCAGATTCTTCTTATTGTTCAGTTCGGTTCCAAAAACGAAGTTGCCGATCCGAGCCAGCGCGTCTGTGCGGCCGTAACCCTCGGGAGTAGGAAAGAGAAAGAACGTAGATTTGATCTCCGTGAAACTGTTATCGAGATAGTATTTGAGCTCATGACGCAGACGTGCGCGGTCGGCATGCGAATGGTTAGGACCGAGTACGCGCTTCGCGAATCTGTGGAAGCGCGGCGGATCGTAGTAAGTCCAGGTGACGGCGAGGCCGAGCGCTTCGGTAAATTTCTGTAGATCGATCAGGGATGGACCGGCATCAATCCGGATCGCTTTTCTTCCATAGAAAAGTTCGCCAGTGTGACAGGCAGCGCAGGTGATGCCAAGCACAACCTGCTTCTGCCCAGTATAGGGATCGACGAAACGATCGTCGCGCACGAATCCGACGGGCAGGCTGTCGGGGTTTTGCTCGTAGGCTTGGTCGGGGATGAATCCGAATCCCTGCAAATAGCGATCGTCCTTGAACAGAGGTGCGCCGATGATGGTGAAACGCGGTTGCTCCAGCGCAAGAAACCAGGCGTAGGGTAGGAGTTCGCTTCCCTGTGCGGTGTGGTAGTACCGACGACGTTGATCTTCCGTCCAGTTCTGCGACAGCCAGACCACGTCCTGGGGCCGATCGATTCTTAGCGCTTGAAGACTGTTGTGTATGGCAAAAACCACAACTGCCAACACGCACGCCAACAACACCGCGAGCGCTCCCAGCGTCGCGATCACGCGGTGTCGCTTGAGGAACGCCACCCGCACATCGGGTTTGGCATCTCCTGGTCCTTTCACTGGCCGAGGCTCAAACTCGCAGGCTGTTTGTTGTTCTACGACATACTGCCGAGGCAGGTTCTTCGGGCGGTATTCGGGTTTCTCCCGCATCCGATCGACGACGCTCTGATGAATGTGGGCACCCTCGGGAATCGTCCGTGGGCGTGCCAGGTTAAACCGGATATTGCTCTTCCACTCAAGCGCCGCTTGCCCCGGTACCGAAACAGAATAGAAATGATGTTTCGGCCAGATTTCTCCGAGCCACCAGATTCCGTGCAACGATTTGTGCAGCTCAGCGAGCGGGTCTGGCGGAGCGTAAGGGATTTTGCCGCCCAGGATATCCGTGACTTTCTGGGAATCGAGCATCAGTCCGGCGGATTGCGCTTCGCACAACATCCAGCGCAATGTGATTTTCGACAGAACGCTTTCTCTTTCAGCGTAACTTCCGCCGACATCCGAGTGAACCCCAGCGAACCAGACTTGCTTCAGATTCTGAGTTGACGGCAGCGGCTCATGGATCAGGTTCTGGCGGAAAAAAGCGCGACGCTCATCAATGGAGACAGCGTGCCGCAAGATAGGAATGTCGGGCAACGTTGCGGTATAAGGCAGGCGTCCTGTTTTCGCACTCACCGGATCGAGGATCCATCCCACCGAGCTGACGGTATCCCACAACCCGAGAAAATACGGCTTGCAGTCAACGCAGAAGGTCGTTCTAAAACCATCGGCAGTATCGAACTTCCCCGGATCATTGCCTTTGTAGAGGCGCAGGATGTACGGGATGAGCGCCTCATTACCCGGCGTCAGCAACCCGAACATGCGCAAGAGTCCGCAAACCGCACGAGCAGTGTAGGCGCCCCGACTGAAGCCGAAGATGAAGATCTTGTCGCCGGGACAAAACTCTCTCATCAGGAACGAATAAACGTCGGCGATGTTGTCAGAGAAGCCGTAACCGAAGGCCATGCCTCTTACTGTTGTCCACCATTTGCCGATCGCGGAAAGGGCGTTTCTCGCCCCCATGGTTCCGACGCCGGGGTGATAGTAAGCGACCTGCTTGTCTTGGGAGGACAGCGTCCAATACAGCTTTACAACATTCGAGTTCGCCTCGCCGTATTGGTTCCCGGTTCCATCGCAACAAACCACAATGTTCCTGGGCATGCGTGATACCTCCGGAACAACTGATAATAGTGAGAACTCCATGCGAAGCGCTTCAGACCAAAGTCTGTTCGCTTGCGGTCAGTGTGTCATGGGAAATGCCACTGATCTTACATCCTCCGTCAAGAGAGGAGGAATTTTCGGCGCAAAAAAGCGTTGCAAATCACCCGTCGATGTCGAGCCATGCCGAGCTTCTGCCTTCAACCAAGTGCCTGGAGTAACCCGGTTATGGCGGGACAGATTGTCACTCCCCCGACAGCGTGGATTTCGAGGGCACCTCCGTAACTAATTGATTCTACATAACATGATTCGTGATTGATGACTGGTTCGGCACGGAGCCTGCGATTCCACCGGTGCGAACTCCCCCGGCGATGAAGTGGGCCTCGCACGCCCGCTGGAGGATTCGATTTTCATGAAGAAGTTTCTAGTCATTTGTTTGGTCCTGACGGTCGCCCTCGCGCATGCCGACAATTCGAAATTGTCTCCCGACCTGCAAGCGTCTTCTGCATCGCATGCCAGCGTCGTGGTGCAGTACAACCAGGGCCCGCGATTGCTTGATTTTCTAAACCTTGCCAATTTGTTGGGCACCAATCTGAGCGATCTGCCCCTGGTGAACGGGATCGTCGCGGACTTTCCGCTCGCGAACGTGAACGGAGGATCCAGCGTGTCCTCCTCCAAATATTTCACTCTCAGCGGAACCAGCGTGGCGGCAGGCGTAGTCAGCGGAGTAGTTGCTGATCTGCCTCAGAAGAGCCCTCAACTCACACCCGATCAGGTGAAAGCCCGCCTGATGAATACGGCATGGAAATCCTTGCCTACGCAAAGCAGCGTCTTCGATCCGACCACCGGAATAACCTACACCGATCAGTACGACGCGTTCACGGTTGGCGCAGGCTAGGTGGATGTCGAAGCAGCGATTACCAGCAGCGATGTAGCCAACGGGACTGCGATGTCTCCAACCGCAAATTGTGATCCGAGTACAGGCAACGTGTTCCTGACACCGGACCCATCCTCGGTGTGGAACAATTCCGCCATGTGGGGAAGCACTGCGGTCTGGGGATTTTCGCAATTTGTTCATTCGGATTCCGCCATGTGGGGTTCGTCTGCGATGTGGGGCTCCTCGGCAATGTGGGGCAGTAGCGCCATGTGGGGCAGCAGTGCGATGTATGCAGCAGCGTTTCGGCGGGTAAGCAAAACTAAAGTTTGGATGACGCCGCCCGAAATTAATTTTCGTTTTCGGTAGCTTTGAGCTCTCCGGAATCAATTTCGTTCCGCTGAGCGCAACCTTCGCGAGCGAAGTACTACCTCTCTAGCACTGACTTGCTACGAAAATCTCCCGCCAACGCGTTGGGTTGAGCAGGCCCATGACGTAAGCCCCCAGGAGCGAACTCGATAACCTTTCCTCGTTGTTTTGGTGAAACCCATTTCACCTTTCGCCGGAAATTATTCGGTACGTAGAACTCAATCAGCTTCGTCATAGCCATCTCCTTAGTTTCTGCACAATCACATCGCTCGGCATCAGGCTTCAAGCGTGTAGCCCTACCACTCCCACCCGCACTGACAGCGAACGGACTTGCCCAAATTGAGCTTCATCAGAAGTGCTCTACATAAAGCGCACGACCTCATCCACACGGTATTTCTCCATTCTGTGAATTGCAAAATGCTCACAGAATGTTGGACAGCGCCGATCTCACTTGGGATGCCGCGCGGTTGTCACTTTATTGTTAAGAAATTGTTTACAAATCAACGAGGGAAGATATCAAACATCGCACCGCAACCCGGTTCCAGCGTAGAATGTCGGCTACCGCCCCAACCAGATTGTCGTACCAGAACCGGCACGCGGGCGAACCCAGAAGGCGAGGGAAAAACGACGATGAATCCAAAAAGCAAATTGATCCTGGGAATACTCACCGCTGTGGCAATGTTCTGCCTTTCTTTTGCGCTCCCGCGAGGAGGCGCATTGCGAGAGGCACAGGCCGCCCAGTTTCCCATGACTGTTGGAGTGTGGGCGATCTTTGTTTTGCTTTTTGTGAAACTGAAGTAGAAAGAAATTCCTGATGTCGCGTCCCGGGCGAGGCTTCTCCAACCGCCTCTGAGGGCATTGGCGTTAAGCCACCGTCAAGCCATTTGGTACCAACGGCAGGGAGCGAAGGCGCACGCCGCTCGCGTCGAAAATGGCGTTGCCGATTGCGGGAGCTACGCCCACCAGGGAACTTTCACCGGCGCCCGCCGATGGAAGATCTTTGCGGTCAATCATCACCGTCTCGATCACGGGGACATCGCTGAAGCGCGGGAGACGATAGTCCGAAAAACGCCCGTTCAGGATCTGGCCGTTGGCAAATTCGATGGCTTCAAAAAGCGCACCGCCCAAGGCCATGATGTTGGCGCCTTCGAGTTGATTGCGCAAACCGTCGGGATTCACAATGGCGCCGCATTCGAATGCTGTGGTCAGGCGTACCACTTTGACTTCGCCTGATTTTCGGTCGACGGCAACTTCCGCAAAGGTGGCGACATTGCCTCCCTTCTCGAAGCCGCCGCCCATTCCGAAACCCTGGCCCGCGCTGGTTTTCGCCCGTCCCCATCCAAATTTTTTCGCAGCGGTTTCGAATACCGCGCGCAGGCGGTCGTTCTTTAAATTCTTCACGCGGAATTCCAGGGAATCCATCTTCACCTGGTGCGCCAGTTCGTCCATATACGATTCGCGGGCGAAGTGATTTACCGTAGCCGCGAGGGCGCGGTACGAGCCTTGCCGCAAGGGCGTGCGCGCGGGATGAAATTCGATTCGCTGGTTCTCGATGTCGTAAAAGGTGGGGATGCCCGCCGCGCCGGAGTTGTAATTATGAAATTCCCAGCCGGTAATTTTCCCATCCTTGCGCATGGCGCTGCTGATGTCGATGACTGCGGCGGGACGGAAATAGGCCCAGGTAAACTCCTCTTCGCGGGTCCACATTATCTTTACTGGGCGCTTCGCGGCACGCGCCAGTCGCGCAGCCTCAATAGCGGCGTCGCCAGTGTGCTTGCCACCATAAGCGGAGCCGGTGTCCGGCATCAGAACCCGGACCTTGTCTTCCGGCATACGGAATGCGGCGGCGAGTTCGGTGCGCACACCAAAGGGGCGCTGGGTTCCAGTCCACACGGTCAAATCGTCGCCCGACCATTGCGCCAGCGCCGCCCGCGGTTCGAGCGGGCAATGGGCAATGTAGTTGGCCGTATACGTCTGCTGCAAACGGAGGTCGGCGGACGTCAACGCTTTGTCCATCGAGCCGGTCTCGTAGTGGAATGGCGAATCCAGCGGCCCGCCTCCTTCGGACGGATTCTTCTTCAGATATTCGAACAGTTCTTTATTCGAAATTTGCGGCTGGGATTTCCATTCGGCGCGAATTGTGGCCACGGCGCGAGACGCAATCTCCGCACTCGGCGCCGCGACTCCAACGAAATTCCCATCGTGGACGACGACTACTCCGGGCATCTTCTCTGCTTCGTCAGTGTTGAGCGAGGAAAGGGTCGCGCCGAAAGACGCTGGACGCAGGACTTTGCCATAAAGCATGTCCGGCAGTTTTTGGTCGCATGGATAGCGATGCTTCCCGGTGACAAAATCGCGGCCGTTGACTTTGGGCAACGGCTGACCAGCTACCGTCCACTGTGCGGCGGGAATCAACGGATCTTCAATCGGCAAAGTTTCAGTGAGTTGCTTACCCTTTACCAGCACGGCGTATTCAACCGTGCGATTGCTCCCGGAATCAGTAATTTTTCCGTTGGCTGCGGTAAGACGTTTGCGATCAACTTGCCATTGTGTTGCCGCCAAGACAATCAGAGTGTCGCGAGCCGCAGACGCCACTTTTCGCAACTGCAAATTCATTTCGGGCGTGGTGCGGCTTCCGAAGGTGCCACGGTCGTAGGGAGTGAGCTTGGTATCGCCCATTACCAACTGGATTGCGTTCACGGGGACGTGCAACTCTTCGGCAACGGCCTGGGTAAGAGACGTTCGGATGTTTTGCCCAACCTCGACCTTGCCGGTGTACACAGTAACGCCGCCGTCTTCGCCAATGTGCAGCCATGCGCCGATTTCCTTGGGGAGCGACGGGCCCTGCGCTCCAGCAGCACCCGACTCCTGCAAGGCGTGTGCGTCTTTCAAAACGCTGACAATCAAAACCCCAGCCCCGAGGAATCGGAAAAATTCCCGCCGGTCAACATCGAAATGATAGGTGGGCGGGGCATTCAGTTCATACCGTTCCGGCTCGAGCGAATTGTCGAATTCAAGAATCTTATTCATTGCTTGGACTCGTTCATGGCTTTCGCTGCTCTTTGGATCGCCAACACAATGCGCGGCTGGGTTCCGCAGCGGCAGATGTTGCCTTCCATCGATCGCGCGATCTCAGCCGCGGATGAATCGCGCTTCGCATTCAACAGCGATACAGCCGTCATGATCATTCCAGAAGTACAGTAGGCGCATTGCATCGCGCCTTCGTCCAGAAATGCCTGCTGCACGGGATGCAGCCGTTCGCCTTGAGCGAGGCCTTCGATTGTAGTGATTTGTCTTTGGGCGACGTCGCCGACACGCGTGATGCAGGATCGGCGGGACTTGCCGTCAATCAGGACCGTACAAGCGCCGCACTGGCCTTCGCCGCAGCCGTATTTGCTCCCGGTCAGATCGAGATGGTCGCGCAACACGAAGAGCAGGCTGGATTCGGCATCTACTTCAGTGGTATAGACGCGCCCGTTGATGTTTAGTTGGCGGATCGTAGCCATCGGAGAGCCTCCCTATTGGAGGGATCCTGGGGCGAAACAATGAAATCGCTTTCCCAGAGATTCTCGCAAGAGGGTGCGCACTTCCTACGAGCAGGATTTCAGTTTATGCCAGCGAAAGCCGCGATGTCCAGTTGCAGAGAGAAATTTACGAACATGTTCATGTCCGCAGATCAGGAACGCACTAGGAACCGGTGTAAAGCTGAAAAGGAGCCCAGTAGAACGGCTTGCGGAAAACGCCGTCGGAGTGCAGCAAAGAAAGTTTCGCCGAACGAAGCGCCGCTTCCGGGCTCCGGCCCTTGTTGAGTTCGCCATAGAGTTCGTCCATGAGGCGGGGGGTTGAAGCATCGCTCACTTCCCAGAGCGCACCGATCACGTTGTGCGCGCCGGCACGCAGAAATGCCCATGAGAGTCCCACCAATCCCTCGCCCGTGTACGCCCGGGCGCCAGCCCCGTAGCAGGTCGAAATGGTCACCAGCTTCGCATGTAAGGGGTGCCGAATAATATCCCGCGCATAGAGTTTGAACGAGTCTTCCTCCGCGGAGGACTTTGACAAAATAACAGCGGAATCCAGCGGACTAAGCCGGCTGGCGCTTCCGTGGGCTACGAAATGAATAAAGGCGAACTGCTCCGGGGAGCTATCCAGATAAGCGGGAGCGGTTGCTCGATCGCGTGTGTAAACCTTGACGCCCGCAGGAGCGAAATGTTTTTCGATGTTCTCGATCTCGGCAGTTGCCTTGGGCAACTCGGCGTATTCGTGATTGGGAGCAACAGCATCACCAATGAGCAAAAGCTTTCCTGTTGCGGTCGTTGACGAGGGACGGGACACAGCCAGAAGTCTAAGTGAACTGGCATTCATGACGGTTACGTCTTCGATCCAATAGTGCAGCTTGGGCTCGGACACCAACAAGGTCTCGAAATTCAAGCTATTCAGACTTCCGTCGGGAATGATGACAACGCGCGAATTGGGGGCGATGGCTTGCTTGGCGGGCGCCACCAGGATGTCGAAGAGTTGAGCGCCCTCCGGGTTCGCCGTTTGCAGTACGTCGCGCGGCCCCAGAAGGGCCTTGCGATAGCTTTTCACCGCGGCGTCAATCTCGGATGCTGGTGGAAGATGAAATAATCTGATCTGGCCCCGGGTCACCGCCCATAGGCAGGACTGTTTCGAACCCAACCAGTAGAAAAGAATCGTACCGCCTGCATACTGCGCAACCTGTTGCGGATTGACGGCCGCAGTGGCTCGCGACGAACTCTTTTGCAATATCCCAAGCCCCTCCGCCAGGGTCTGAGCCCGGCTGTATTCGGCCGTCTGCAGCGCTTCTGCGGTTCTCCCTTGTTCCAAAAGAAAGTGTATGTAATCGTCGTAAAGCTGCGTCGCATTGGCCATGAAGGGGAGTTGAAACTCTTCATGCTGGAGCGAAGAACGGGCTGCTTCAAACGAATTGAGGGCAGCGCGGTAGATTTTCTCTGCGTCGGGGAAACGATGTTCAGCTTCGTAAACGCCCGCCAGTTCGTGCTGCGCCTCCCACTGCAGCGAAGGATCGACTTTCGGATCGGTTCCAATTTCCCGAAAGATCTGTTCGGCTTGGGTGAAATCCCCAGCGCGGACGGCAACTTGTCCCTTCGCGAGCATGGGATAAAGCTCATCTACGCGATTCCCATCTGCATGAGCTTGAGCGATGGCTTGCCCGCTGTATTGTTTCGCCAGATCCAGTTGTCCCGTCTGAACGGTCACAAAAGCGAGTGCTATCAGCGAATTCAGTATGTCTTCTTTGCTGTCTATCTTTCGCGCCAGATCAAGCGACTTCCGGTAGTAGTCCTCCGCCACTTCAAACTTGCCGGCATCGAGATAGACATAGCCAGTTGTCGTGAGCCATTTGACTTCGTCGAACACATCGCCCAGTTCTTTTGCACGCCGGTTGGCCTCGATGAACAGATCGAGGGCTCTCTCGGAATCCCCAGTCTTGTAGTATGCCCAACCGCGGTTCCCTGAGGCACCTTCCATGATCAGCTTCGCGTCAATCTTTTCCGCCGCGTCGTATGCGGCCTTTGACCACGCGCTAGCTTCGTCGAAGTGCTCGAGCAACAAGGCGGTATTGCTTAGCTTTAGTAATGCCACTGCCTCCGAGAAATGGTTGTTCCCTTGGCGGGCCGACTGAAGACCTTTCTCGAAAAGTGCTTGGGCGCGGCTGTATTCCCCTCGCTCTCCTTGAAGCATGCCTCGCGCAATGAGCACTTGGACAAAGACACCACTGCCAGAGGTTAAACAATCCTGCTCCAGACCGGACAATTCCGCCTCCGCCTGTGCGAGCTTGTGCACGCCGATATAGGCGATCGCTACCTGCGCTCGCCTTTGGAAATCAAGGTCCGTTTTCTTAAGGGATGCGGGGAATTCAGGATTCAGGACGGAAAAAACTTCGCTATACATTCCGCGCCAGGCAAGAATTTTTGCGTCCAACACGCGGAATTCCCACGCCCGCAGCGGGTCACGCCCGGAATAGTACCGCCAGCCAACCTCAGCTTGTTTTTGTGCCCTGGTGAGGTCACCGCGCAAGAAGACCTGCTGCGCCTGTTCGAACTCCACCTGTGGATTTCGTGCACGAGCGCATGCAAGAAAGACCAGGAACAGCGCCAGCGAACTTCGCCCTAACCGCCGCCTCCACCGCCGGTACCATTTGTCTTGCCGCTGGCGGCGCTGATGCATGCTTCTGTCGGACTCCCCAGCTCCATCCTCGCCATTATTAGTTGGTAGGAGCTGTAATCCACGATCAGTTCGCCCAGGAAGATCTTGCCGAAATCCGGTATCACGATAATGTTGTGGTAGTGCTTCCCCGGAAACTTCCCGCGAATTTCTTTGACGATCGAACATAGAACATGGCCTTTTGCACGCAGCGAGTCCTTATTCCATTGATATCGATCTTTTACCCAAGCGGGCGAGGTCTTGTCTTCATTGATAAGACCGTACTGCTGCCCCACTTTCGCCAGGAACTGTTCATCCTCCATGCATCGCTGGGCAGGGTACTCGCCTTCAGTGCTATGGTGGCATATATCCAAATCAAGAATGATTTCGACGCGGTTGCCGCCGATTCGGACATTCTCGAATTGGGTTCCGATCAAGCTTACCTTGGGAATATACCCTTCACGCGGATGATCGACGGATATCTGCGCAACCAGGCGGTCGGCGGTGAACGTGTCCAGCACGTTAAATTTCTCGATGGTCGACGTCACCATGGTCGTAAAAGCCCCATCCTTTTTGTTCACGCTGCCCGAAACATGGCTGTATGCGGTCTCAAAGGAGACGATGCTGTTGACGTCGGCGTCCTTGGGGTCCTTGTGCCCGTGAGCCTCGACAAATCCCCCAACCGGTGGCAACGACACTGACGCCTGCACCGGAATGGGCCGATCAAATGGCCGCCGGATGTGCCCGCCGAGCGCGCTGGCGTCTGCGTGGTAGTAGTGAACTCTTGTGCTATTTGTGTCCATCGTTCTCTCCTGGCATTCCGCAACCTGGATTGGAGTCTAGTTCCGGATCTGCAATTCAAAAGGATAACGGCCGACTTCAGAACTCGTCCCCCCCGACGAGTCTGTGCCGCGAACCACCAGAGTATACATCCCCGCGTCGCGATGGCCCGCCGGCACGCGGATCGACACCATGTCCTTGGCCGTTTCCGCTGGGATCGTGAGCGACCACTCGGATTTTCCCGCAGGGCCGTCGAGCTCAGCTACATAGGAAGAGAATCGAGCCTCCGCCGGAATATCGACAAAAAGAAGGAAGGGCTCGCCCTGACCGGCCGAAACAACTGTCTTGCTTCCACCGCGTGTATTTGCATTGATCAGCGAAACCGAAGCCATGATTCGCGGCGCGTCAACCAAAGCAGCCGCGCTTTTGAGCCTGGGATAGGTAACCAGATTCTGATATCCAACCACCACCAGCAAAGCGGCCAGAACCGGCACCGCGAAAGCTGGGCGCAACCATGTCATCCAACCCGGCTTCGCCGGAGCCGGAACCAGGGCCCTCGCTGGTACCGCGACCGGTCCTGACAACAGAACCTTACTGTGTTCGACGAATGCAGCTCCTGCCCGGACCTCGAGAGCGCACTCCTGGCAGTCGAAGAAGTGCTCCTCGAACCGATCCCGCAACTCCGGCGTCAGTTCGTCAAGCAGGTATTTTTCAGCAGCCATCAGTCGGATTGATTCGGTATGGTCCATGTCGGCATATGTCCCCTGTATGGATGGTGAACAAAACAGTCAGATCGTTTCATTTTATTGGCCTGCTGTCCTGCTGGTCATACCGCCGGTATCTTCTTCAAATAAACAGCCTTAAACGCCTGCTTGGCCCGATGAAGCAGAACCCGCAGGTAGTCCCGGTCTACACCAAAGTCATGGCACACTGCGTCCTTGTCACGCTCTTCCAGGAAGATCGCGCGCAGCAGGCGCCGATCCCTTTCGGGCAATTCCTCAAGAACCTGGCGGACCCTTTGCTCCATTTCTTTATGTGTCAAGATAGAGACTACGTCGAGCGATGGATCGGGAACATCCGCGCCTTCGTCGTCTTCCATCAAGTTCTCGCGAGATGCTGAACGATAGTGCTCCAGTAACACATTGTTGCAAACGGAATTCACAAACGCTCCTAACCTTTCCGGCTGTTTCACTCTTCCCTCGCTGCGCAGAGCAGTAAAAACCCGTACAAAGGTTTCCTGCCGCAGGTCTGCGACGACCTGGGGAGAATGTACCCGGGAACGCAGCTTCAGTTGGATCAGTTCACTGAAATAGGCGACAAAATGACTCTCCGTGCGAAAGTCGCCTGAACAGAGCCGTTCCAAGTAAGCCTGATCAAATGTGTGAAATTGCAAGACACTAGCCCCAAGTGCGCGTGAGTGGACAGCTATTCTACACCTCGACACGAGCAAAACAATGTCCGCTCGCCGAGTCCGGGCCAGATTTATAGCCCAACCCTTCTGAGCATGAAACGAAATTTACTCTCTCTGCACCATTCTATGGTTATCGAAACCGGGTCACCCTGACTGGGTAGGCAACCCAGGTTTCTGCTAGCAGGTCCCGCGGAGTAACCGCTCCGCCGTGGACCAACCTCCCGAGGGAGAGCCTTGCCGACTGGGAGAGGCATCGCTCTCAGCTTCGCCGGGGCCGTCCGGTGACGGCTTCGGCGGCAATCGGGATATTGGAATAGGTGGGAGGAATGCATGCTCGCGGATGGACTCCGATGCGGCGTCGTCACACGAATGCCGATCTCGACTATGACCAAACGAGTGCGGGTAAAGGGCATTCAGCGGCATCTATCGGACACGGGCCAGTCAACGATTCCCTCAGGAGTGATGCAGGCAGTGCTGATGCACGCCCTGCAGTTGCGTCGAAGTTGTCGCGAGGTGTTTCTGCTCTGCGATATTCAACGCCACAGCATTTCAGAAGCCGCCGAGATCCTGGGAATTAGCCGGGCTAGTGCCAACAAGAGGCTCCGGTCAGCTCGTCAGCGAATGAGTGAGGTGATCGAACGTTTATGTGCGCCACAAACCAAGCCTGCCGCCGAAATCAGGGTAAACGAGGCGGATGCGAGTTCTGGTCTGTAGCCCCGCCCCAGATCGAAGGCACGGAATGCAACCTCTGGCGGTCACAAGTTTTAGCTCAAATTAACAATTGCATGGATCGCGGTCGCGCAACGAGTTCCAAACCCACTCCAATGTCTGAAACTTGTTAAACTCACGGTGTCCTCAAATCGGCAAATGTCCAAGACAGTGCGAGTTCCGTTGCGGCCGTCGATGCAGTCTTTCCACACGTCCACTGCAAGTCGGTTGGCTCTTGCATTTCTACTGTTCCTGCTGACTTCGAGCCGACAATGGTGCCACGCTGCACAAGCAAAGCCATCGGACTGCACGACGCCCCTTTCGAGTGCTGAGGTAATAAAAAATCTCGACACTGCCCGGACTCCCGCCACGCCGTTCCTAATGGACGAGAACCGTGTGGGTTACATTTCTCGATAATCGGCGCCTGATCGCGTATGAAGTTGCTGTAGATAGTGGAAGGTTTTCTTCGCGTGAGGGTCCGGGCATCTCAAGTTCCTTTCGACTGCATGCATATGTTCTGGATGCCACTTCCGGGAAAATGGAATTCTCCAAAGAGTGGGGAACGCGCCCACACGAATCTTTGATCCTTAACACGAGCGGAGGGATCCTCGTGCGCACTGGGGACCTGTTAAGGCTCCATTCGAAAGATTTCTCGGAAGTCCAACAGATGCCCTTGTCCCACCCTGATCCGTATGAGGGCTGGGAAGTCAGCACATCGGCAAGTGGGAGGACCATACTGATCAATCACTACATCCGAACGAGCAAGCCCAGAGTGGACGTTAGCCGCCTTGAGTTACTCGACGGAAGCACGTTCCAAGCGGAGCGATCCTGGGTCGAGTCCCCTGCCCTGAAAGCCGGGGACGGCTATTGGATTTCCGATACCGCCATGATTCGGCACCAGTACAGCCATGGCGCTTACAACACAATCCTGAGCGACCTCGGCAGCAAGCTGTGGAAACCCGTTTGGAAGGAATCGGAAAATAACTGCGGCTCGACGTTCGTAACAGACGCCATGTTCGTATACGGCTGCAGACAGCTCTCGTTGGTGACAACTAAGGGCGCGGTTGTTTTTACTGATAATTTCGACAAGGGGGAAGCCCGGTCCTGGAAGATTGCGACTGCGCAGAACGCTCAAGCGATTGCTGTCTCCCTCAACCGCTCGAAGGGCACTGATCTCTGGGATACAGGTAAAGGCATTCAAATCGTCGCGACACGTCTGGTGGTCTACGACCTGTCTCTAAAAAAGCGTGTTCTGATCGTGGAGATTGCTCCCCTGCCGAAGAACGACTACGACTTTGCTTTATCCCCGGATGGGTCTAAGTTGGCGATTCTTAATGACCGCAGAGTGTCGGTTTGTTCCACCCGAGTCCCGTAATCGTCCAACAAGCACGGCGCGTCCTAACTTTTCGGGTCCACTAAATATGAGAAACTTGTGAGCGTCGACCCACACTGCGATGCCACGACGAGCAATGGCGTGAGAGCAGCGAGTGTTTCTGGGCGACCGTCGACGGCAGACTATGACACCTGCAGAAGAAGTGATCCAGCGCGAGAGCCAGTTCTTGTTGCAAACCTATAACCGCTATCCCTTAGTCCTCGCGCGAGGCAAGGGAGTTTTTCTCTTCGACCTCGATGGCAACAAATATCTGGACTTCGTCGCCGACTTAGGAGTGAATGCGCTGGGCCATGCCCATCCGCGAATCGTCAAAACCATACGGGAGCAGGCGGCGCGGGCCATTCACCTGTCGAACCTTTACTACAACGAATATCAGGGCCGACTCGCCGAGAAGCTCTGCACACTCTCTGGATTGCAACGAGCTTTCTTTTCGAACAGCGGTACGGAGGCGATCGAAGGTTCCATCAAACTCGCGCGCCTCGCCGGACATCGCGAGGGAGGAGCCGCCAAGAGTCAACTAGTCGCGCTCGAAGGCTCGTATCACGGCCGCAGCTTTGGATCCATGTCCGTTACCGGGCAGGACAAATATCGCAAAGGTTTTGAACCGCTGCTCGAGGATGTGAAATTTGTCCTGCGCAACGATGCTGAGGCCCTGCGTGCCGCGGTGAACGATAACACCTGCGCCATTGTGCTCGAACCTATCTTTGGCGAAGGGGGAATCTACGAATGCTCAGTGGATTTCTTGAAAGAGTGTCGCACTCTGGCCGACCGCTATCACGCCGCGCTGATCTTCGATGAGATCCAATGCGGGTTGGGCAGAACCGGAACCATCTTCGCATTCCAGACTTTCGGCGTAACCCCGGACATCGTCGCCATCGCCAAACCCATTGCCGCGGGCATCCCGCTTGGCGCTTTTCTGGTCAAGGAGGAATTCGCGTCGGCGATCTCTGTTGGCCAGCACGGAACCACCTTCGGCGGAGGCCCGCTAGCCTGCCGGGTCGCACTCGAATATCTGGCTATCGTCGAGGAAGACAAGCTGTTGGAGAATGTCAATCGTGTCGGCTTTTATCTGCAACAGCAACTCAAAGCGCTGACCGAACGCTATTCAGTCGCTCGCGAAGTTCGCGGCCGGGGGCTGATTCAAGGGTTGCAGCTCGAAGTTCCCGCCCGCCCCATCGTGGAAGAGGCGCTCGCTGAAGGCGTGCTCTTCAACAGCACACAAGACACTGTGCTCCGATTTCTCCCGCCATTCCCGCTGCAGGAAAAGCACGTGGACAAGGGCATACGCGTGCTCAAGAAGTTGTTGAAAAAACGCTAACGACGAGCTAACCGCGCGAGGCAGTTACGCTTCCCGCCGGAGACGTTGCAAGCAACGTCTCTCCAGCCTCAGGCTACTGGACGGAAGGTTTATGGCCAGCCCGCTTGAGGTCGATGAATTCCCTGCTCTGCTTGCCGCCCCCTTCGAACAAAAACGTCAGGGTAATGTGATCGGCGCTGAGCAATCGCATTTCAAGGCCGTAGACGTGCGGGGCGTCCGGTGACCGGCGGTTGGTCGCATACACGAAATCGAAATCCAAGACACCCTTCGCAAGGTCGATCTGGCGAGCTTTTAGGCGAGGTTGATTCTGCGCCGCGCAAAAGTGCGTCATTCGCAGATCCGCGCCATCCAGGTGATACACACTTGTCATCGACGGAACGTCTCCACCCATGACTAGATTTTCGACAACGGCTGAACCATTGCCGGTCTCGTAATATGTGGCGTTCACACGACCAGTACCAGTGCGAGCCCCACTCCATTCGAGCGGGCCTTCCCAGTCGCCAGCCAGCCCACGAAGCTGCGTAAGCGCAGCGGCGTTAGCAGCTTCCTGGGCTTCCGACATGCCCATCGTGCTTAAACAAACGACACCGGCAAGTAAGAGAATTCGCCCGATGAGTCTCCTCGAAATGGTCCCGCGTGTGACCCCAACCGTCCCGAGTTTGATTTGGTGATTCATTTCGCACTCCCCGATCGAGAGACGAAAAAAGTCGTGTTCAGTTAGCATCGCGTGAGGGCGGAGAAAGCGTTCGCCGTTCCTAAGCCTCCAGGGGCGTTGACAACGACCGAGCAGCCGCGTTGCTTCGGTCGTGGATAAACTCCCGAAAAACTGTTCAGCGCAATGCACTTCGAACAGCCATTTGAATTCTGATTCTGTGACTTGAGACCATTCTCTACTCTACGAAACTTTTCGTGAGGTTCCGCCGTTTCGAGACTATTGACTTCTCCGGAACAAGAACCATAATGTCTTAAAAATGGGAGATTTGGTGCTTCGGTGCTGTAGACTGAAACTAGGCTTTCTGCATCCTACTTTCTCGCGCGAAATCAAGCTCGCCTCGCCTTGTCGGGCTCATGGTGGGTTTGAGAGAATAAGGCTCGGAACCGCACGGTCGAGCGTTGAGCAAGATCATGGCCTTGTATATTCAACAACTTACGCCGACGCTTTACAATACTTGACCTGGCCGCGCAACTATTCGCGGAAACCTGTGTTTTTGACATTGTGAGCCACGTAGTCTGCAACTGATGAAGAAGCGAGATCAAAACAAGATCGATAAAATTCTAAGGAGAATCCCCCTAATGACGAACTACAGCAAAATGACCTTGTTGAGCGCAGCCCTGGCGGCGTTCATGTTACCCGCTGCGGCGCAGACTTCCACCGCTCCTGCAACCTCGAGTGCTCCGGCAGTCTCTACCGCCCCAGGCCCTGGTTCCCCAACTACTTCTCCGGTCCCGGTTTCTCCATCGCCGGGGCAAAATGCCAATGAGATTAACCAACTCAAGACGCAACAGCAGAAACGCATCGCCGACGGCTTGGCCAATGGCACGCTGAGTACCGCCGAGGCCGATGCCTTGGAGAAGAAGCAAGGACAATTGAACGATGAAGAGCGGCAGATGAGGGCAGCGAACGGCGGAAAGCTGACTCCTGCCGACCAAGCTAAGTTGCAGCAGCAGCAAAAGCAGATCTCCAACCAGATTTATCAGAGCAAGCACAACGCGGCCAATCGCATCACTGACCCGAAGAGCGGAATCGGAAAGACCGAGCAGAGTCAACAGGAGAAGATCGCTCAGGGTATGAAGAGCGGCCAGTTGACGTCTGGTGAGTCCACTAAGCTGGAAAACGAAGAGTCAAAGATCAACACCGAAAGGCACAACGACATCACTGCCAACGGTGGCAAGCTGACATCGCAGGAACAAGCTCAAATCAAGCAGCAGCAGAAACAGGTCTCCAGCCAGATTTACAAGGACAAGCACAACAACCAGCATACTGGGAAACAGAAGTAATTGGTGAAAGTCGAGTGAGCGAAACATTGCCCCCGGAAACGGGGGCATGTTTTTTGTGGACGACTTTGGCAAGCGCACGGAGGGATCCATTCTGGCTCCTCTAGCATGCTGCATACAAAATCGTCGAGGACGCAAGAAGCTCATCTCAGGCGCGAAAGTGCCTACACACTGTCAGCAACTTAGCGGCCCGACTGAAGTGGGGCCCTTCCCAAAGCCTGCCTGAGTCAGAGTTTTCCGTAGCCTGCTAAGTGTAGTGCCTCGTAAGTTCGCGTCATAGATCCGCGTGTTTGTTCGACGCGACGCATCATGCGTCGGTGCTGCGAGCAAAGTACATCGATCCTTCGCTGTGCTCAGGATGACAGCGTGGACTTATGACGGGACCTTTCGGGACACCACACTAGGCAAGGGGGGCGGACCCACTGGCAATAAAAACCCGCGCCTTGCGGCCCCTGGTTGAGGGCGGCAAGGCGCGGTTTTTTTACGGAGGTAAGACAAGGCAATCGCACTACTCGGCGAGTTCTGCCTCACCGGCCTTCGGAGTGGCGACTAGTCCATCCGTATTCTTGTTTGCGTCCATATAGAATCCGACCAACTGGCCTTTGTCGTTGATCCCGTTGATGACGGTCATGGTGCCGTTGCCGTTTGGATCATCGATCGTCTGATACTTCTTTTTGCTGTACACGAAGCCGTGCTGGTTGCCCGAAGCGTCCATGTAAACGCCAACCACCTGGCCTTTGTTGTTCAAGCCCAGAGCCTGGGTGAAGGTGGAATTGGGCGCATCGAGTGAGGTGAAGGTGCCAGCGTTCAGCAGGAAACCGTGGTTGACCTGGTTGGCATCGACCCAGAAACCGCACACTTGCTGCAGGTTGTTAATCCCAGTGGCCTGGGCGCCGCCCACGGCTCCGGGGATCGTGATCACTTCGAACACGCCGCCGTTTTCATCGTAAACGTACGGGAAATCAGGCGTGGAGTTGTTAGCCGACATGCTGTAGTAGCCGGATGCCTGGCCCACATCGTTCAGACTTAGAAGCTGGTTGAACGCCGAGCCCGGATAGTCAACAGTCAGCCAGTTGACCGGAGGACCGAAGGTGAAGCCATGGGTGACGTTGGCGCTGTCGACGTAGAATCCAGACGTCCGCTCGTGGTTGTTGACGCCGGTGACCTGGGTCATGGCCGATTGCGGATAGTTCTCATTAATGAAGTGCTTCGGCAGTTCGAGCACGAACCCACGGTTGGTGGTCGCGCCGTGATAGCCGGCGATTCTGGCGGAATTGTTGATGCCCAGCAACTGGGTGAATGTGTCCTTCGGATAGATAACGGTCTGGAAGTTGTAGGATGTTTCCTGCGCCGACATGGGCAGGGAGGCCAGTACTACCAGGCCGAGGAAGAGAGCAAGTGATTTCAGTTTCATGATTTTCTCCTTAAGTGATTTGAATGAATTCTTGATTTCGACCTACAGGGAGCTTGCGTATCATGCAATTCCCACCACCGATTGCGATCTGCCGGGCGGTTTGTTTTCCCGCTCACTTATAAAGGCGACGTTTCTTGATAAATTCCCTCACGCCGTCGAAAGTTTCTTCAATTAAATTTTTGAGCTGGTTTCTAACTGGGTTTGGAAAGATTGTCTTTGGCTGGGGGAGCTCAGCAGCAGTAAACATTGGGCCAGGGATCGCCGCGACGACAGTCCCAAATCTAATGCGTCGTGCCAGTGCCCGGGTATACACCCATGAAGCTCAGCGTGTCCCCGGCCTCAATAAAGGCTTGCAATTGCGCCTGCGTATATTCCGCGTTGGTATTGCTGATGTATTCGTTCTTCGATGCCTGATACAAGAGCCCTGTGACCTGGCCCTGGATCGTGCCCCTTGCAATCAGGTCGATGTTGGCGGCGGTTGCCTGCGATTGCAGGGTCGCCCAATCGCTTTGCTCAGAGTGGCCGTTGACGTTGGCTGCGGTCAGCGTGATGGTGTATCCCACGGCCGGCGCGGTTCCGGTATCAAAGCAAAGCAGGTAAGCGATCATGTCGGTTTTCTGCTGGCTGGTGTACCCGTTGAAGAGCCGCAGAGCAAGTAAGTCCCCGGCCGTCGAAAGGTGCCCGTCGTGCTCCATGCCGAAGCCGTCGATGGTGGTCGGGGCGTGCCGGGTATAGAGCAGCTTCTGATAAATATTTCTGAGTTCCGGGACTTTCATCGGCTGCGGTTTGAAAGCGCCCTGCACCTGCCGGTCCGAGCCCGGCCCTGGGTCCGCCGTGTGGCAACTGTTGCAGGTCGATCCCTTGCCCGAACCGGGGATGGTGAGAAAATCCGTTTCTCCCGCGGTTGGATTGCCGCCGGCAATCGATTGCGGAAGAGTGCGATCCAGATTCTGGTTGGGGTTCGGCAGAAACAGAATGCTGTTGACGAAATTGTTGTACGTCGTAATGTCCGGGACGGAAAGTCGCGCGCCCCCCATCAAGTCACTAAAGACAGCGTTGAAGGCAGGAAAGTCGGCAAAGTCCCCACGCCAGTGGTATGGGGACAAATTTAGCAATCCCCGAAGAGTCTGGGTCATCATCGGACCCTTCATCGGGTGAAAGCTGATTTTCTTGCCGTCCTCAATGATGTGGGTCATATTGCCGCCGCGGTCGCCCAGGTCCCATGCCAGATGATCCATGTCTCCGTCCACGTGGCAGGAAGCGCACGCGCCGGTGCCGTTTCCCGAGAGCTTGGCGTCATACAGGAACCCGCGTCCTTCTTTTATCATCAGTGGCGTCGGGTCGGTGCCAACCGGCACGTCGTTGAGCTTCGCCATCTTTGAGGTGTCGATCACCGAGACGGTGTTGGATATCCGGTTCAGGGAATACAAGGTCTGAGCCGCCGAATTGAGGGCAAGCCCTCTTGGGCCACGCTTATGTTTGGGATCCGCCTTCGAACCTGACCCGCCCGGCCCGGACACCTCGACAAACGACAACACGTTCCCGTTGGTATCGACCTGAGCCACGCGGTCGGTCCCGAAAGCTGCGACGTACATGAAACTTCCACTCGGATCGAAGACCACCGCAGTAGGCTGCGCCAGCGCGATCTTCAGCGCCGCAGGATTGGGGAGAATCTTGTAGTTGATTTTGGGATTCAAATCGAAAGGCGTGACCTCACCGTTCGCCACCTGGATGCGCGTAATGCGATTGTTCACCCAGTGTCCGCGCAGCGTGGGCTGGAAAAAAGTCAGATTGCGGGCGTCGGTGTTGCTTACGAAGAGATCGCCCGTCACTGGATTGACAGCGAGCCCCAGGTTAATCGTCCCCACGCCGGAATAGTAGCCGGACACGATGGGAAATGGGCCGGTCGTGATCTTTACCACGTCGTTGTCCGGCATTTTAAAGGTGATGTAAGAACGCCATTTCGGATTCGTCGCCGACACGATCAGGCCCACCTGCGGCGGCGTCGGCAGCTTCTTGTTGGTAGGCGGAGGCTGCGGCGGGGCCAGGTAGTCCGGAACAATTGTCGTGGCATTTCCAGAAATGGCAAAGGCCGCATAGACCGAACTTCCATCCGGACTCACCGCGAGAGCGCGCGGACTGCCTCCGTAAACCGGAATGGCGCTGATCAATGCATGAGAATTCGTATCGAATACTGCAATCTGGTTATTGCGGGAACAACTGACGTAGGCCTGGTTGGTACCGGCAAACACCACATCCATAGGCTCCAGCTTGACGTGGATCGTGTCAGTGACGATGGCCTTCGAAACGGAGACAACACTCACGCTGTTGGACATTTGATTGACCACCCAGGCTTCGTCATCCGTACGCGGGTTCACCGAGACAGGCCCGACTCCAACGGGAATCTGGGCAATCAATAAAGGAGTTCTGGGCTGCGTCACGTCGAATACGGATAAGGAATCGTTCGCGGTGTTGACAGCAAACAGCCGCGTTCCATCGGCAGAGAGCCGGATCGGGTTGGTCTGGGCCGCTTCGAAATTCGCATATGCCGCCGGTGGCCCGTCCGCGGTCGTCGTTGGTATAACGGCTAACAGGGCAACCAGGGTGGCGAAAAGTGTCACTACCAGAGGGACTCGTCTTATTCGCAACATTGCTTTTCCCTCAACTACACGCCACTGTGCGCCAGAGGACTTCTTTTCGGCGCGCAGCAAATGGGAGCAAAATAATCAGGGGCCCGGACATCTTTGCCTTCTAGGTCTGAACAGCACTCAGTCTCCAACCTGTTCTAGGCAGAAGCGGAAGAAGCAGGGGACAGAGTGCGTTCCTTCGCGGAGTTTCAGCCTGTGAGCGAGGGTGCACTGCGCAATCTGGCAGCAGACAATATCACAGCATCCAGCCTTTTTCAATCCCCACTTACAGTGGCTAAAAAGTCACTTCGCGAGGAGTTCCACGGCAACCTTCCCCGACGCCGTCCGGGGCAAAGCGCTTACAAATCGAATTGCGGTTGGACATTTGTAGCTGACCAGATGTTTCTCGCAATGCTTGAGGATTTTTTCCTCGTCGACCGTTCCACGACACACGACCGCCGCCTCCATAACATCAGGTCCCATGTCGTGGCGGGCATAGACTTTGACCTCCGCCACTTCGGGCAATAGCGCGATCACTTCCTCTACTTCCCTGGGAATCACCTTCAACCCGAATACATTAATAACTTCGGAAAGCCGGCCTTGCAGGTGGATTCGCCCGCGCCCGTCAATCTCCGCCAGATCGCCGGTTTCAAACCATCCTTCGGCGACGGGCTTGCGGTTGACCCCATCCTTTTCCAGATAACCTGTCATCATGGAGGCGGAGCGAACGCGCAAAATCTTTGCCGAACCGAAATCGTCGCTGCTGGACGGGCGCAAGTCGACTTCCACGCCCGCCATCGCCGGGCCCACGCCGCCATCGAATTCATTGTCAGGCAACGCAATGGAGATGCCTCCCGTCTCAGTGGTGCCATAAAGGGGGCGCACGGCCAGGCCGTAACGATGGCGGAACGCCTCAAAGGTTTTTTCACTCAAGGGAGCGCCTGCCGAAAGCACGATCCGCGGCCGCTTGACCGGATGAGCAGCATCCATGGCCAATAAGGAGTCCAACATGACAGGCACAGCGGGAAAGACAGAGATATCCATTTCGTGCAGCGCCTGAAACACCAGCGCCGGATTGAAGTGCCGCGTGAACAGAACATCGGCCGACGTCAGCAGCGGAACCATGAAGCACATGCCGTAGCCGTAGGCATGACTCATGGGAATGGCACAAAGGATCACATCCGAGCGATCGAGGGAAAGTGTTTGAATATAGTGCAGTGGTTCTGCCACCGCGCACGGTCCCGGACGTACGGCTAATTTTGGCCCGGCCGAGGTCCCGGATGTCGGATGCAATGGAACGGATGAAAGCTTTGTGACATCGCGCCTTGCATCTCCACTGCCCACGCGCTGCCAGCGGAGGATGCCATGTCCGCCGGCAGACAGTGGTTGGCCCGGTCCTTCACTGCTTGAGCGGCTACTGTCGAATTCCGTGACTACAAATTGTGCGCACCCTTGTTCAGCCATCCGATCCAGTTCCGACTGAGGCGTGTCCCCATGAACCAGGATCGGCGAGGCCCCAGCTTCGAGGCTGGCAGCCCAGACCGCCGCGAACAGGGGGCCGTTTGGTAGCGCTGCAATAACCCGGTCGCCTGCGGTCAATCCCTGTCTCGTCATTTGTGCCCGCAGCTCCGTCCTGAGATGCTTCAGCGTCGCTGCTGCGATTCTGATGTTGCGATCAAGATCAAAGAAGGAACCCTGGAAATTCTCGAAGGCGTCCAGCAGCAGCGCGGGCGAAAATTCCGTAATTCGGTCAGCGGAGGCAGTGTTGGATGGCGTCATCAATTCGCCCGAGGACTTCCTCGACGTCCTCCTTGCGATGTGTCGTCGAAAGGTACAACGGTTCAAACTGGTTCGGGTGCACGTAGACGCCGCGGTCGAGCAGCGCGTGTTCGAACTGAATATAGCGCTCGAAATCGGCGTGGCGCCGCACCGCGCGATAGTCTGTCAGACTCTCTACCGCAGCTGTCGTTAGCACCATCGAAAGCATGGGGCCAACATTCTGAACGACGTGGGGCAAGCCTCGGCGCGTCAGAATCTCCTTCACTCCGTTCGCAAGCTGATTCGTCCGCTGGTTCAACTCAGGGTACAGCGTATCTTTTTTCGCGAGCACGTGCTCCAACACCGCATTGGCCGCAGAGAGGACGAGCGCATTGCCCGAGTAAACACCGCCATGGAACAACTTCCCGCTGGCGATGAGCTCCATAAGCCGCGCCCCGGCGCCAAATGCAGCTACCGGGAATCCGCCACCCAGCACTTTCGAGAGTACCGTGATGTCCGGATGTATTCCATAAAGCTGCTGCGCGCCTCCGGGCGACACGCGGAAACCGGTGATCACCTCATCAAAAACCAGCAGAGTTCCGTGCTGCCGAGTTATCTCCCGCACGGTTGAGAGATAGCCGGGGAGCGGAGGAATCACGCTCGCATTCCCCATCACCGGTTCCATGACAACCGCGGCGACTGAACCGGCCAGCCGGTCCAGAGTTTCGGAAAGCGCAGCGGAGTCGTTCCAGCGGACAACGTAGGCATCGCGAGGCGCCCCCGTCATTCCGGCTGTACCCGGAATCGCGGGACGGACCGGCTCGTCCGTCAGCAATTCCAGCGGAGCGTGATACTGGTGAAACGCCGCATCGCTCCAGCCATGGTAATGGCCTTCGAACAAAATAATGTTTCGCCTCCCAGTGGACGCCCGGGCGAGCCGAATCGCAGATGCAATTGCCTCGGTGCCTGAGTTCGCGAATCGCAGGAGTTCAATGCTAGGAAATAGCAGCTTGATTTTCTCAGCAACCAGAAAGCTCAGTTCCTGGGGAAAGCCAAGCTGAGAGCCTTTCTCCTGTAATTGTTGAATGACGCTGGCCATCAGGAACGCGGGACGATGTCCGAACAGGAGGGGGCCGTAGGCCATGTTCAGGTCGATGTACTCATTCTCATCGACGTCCCAGACGCGGCAGCCGGCGCCCCGATCAATCACCAGCGCGGGCTGATAGGGCAGGACGCGCATCGTGCTGCTATCGCCGCCCGCCACCGACTGCTTCGCCCGTTGCAGCAACTGCTCGCTGCGGGTGCGGATTCCAATCGTTCGCGGCTCCAGCAGAGACATCCGACTCCCTCTTTTCCGCAGCACGCTTGTTAAGCGCGACTTGGGCCGACAGGACTATAGCGCGAATCTACTAGCACGCCTAGTCACAACTTTGATAAACGCCCCGTGGGTCCCTGGTTCGCGCCCGAGCTGGTCGCTCAGACGCAAACCAAGTTATTTTGCCGGGTCCGCGGCGGGAGAGTTTGCGCGGGCGGACAACTTCTCAATTTCAGCCAGGCTCTTCTTAGCCTGTTCAACCTCGGCGGGCTGTGCCGCAAAACGAAGATAGAGCTGCATGTGTTCCGAGGCCGCCAGGTAATCTTGTTTCTGAATGCGAATCAGACCGAGCACGTAATGCAGCCTCGGAAGCTGATGGGCTTCGTCCACACGCAGTCCCTGCAGCGCGCTTTTTTCCGCCGCATCCAGATTGCCCAAAGAGTAGTTCCCCACCGCGTTGTAATAGTAGGCTTCAGGGAAACTGATCGGATCCAAGGAGAATAGCTTGCTGGTTGCGTCGATTACGCTGGGCCAATCGCGGGACAGCATAGCTAATTCTGCTAAACCGTCGTAAGGATTCACATACTTGGGATCGGCCGCCAGGGATTGTTCGAAGGAGTGTCGCGCCGCAGACGCATCGTGATCGCGCAACTGCAACCGTCCCAGTTCATTCCATGCCGCCGCATATTTAGGATAAATCTCAACGGCTTTCTCCAGCGACTTGCGCGCCTCGTCCCACTTACCCTTTCTCTCTTGTTCGCGCCCTTTCTCGAGAGCCTTCTTGGCCGCCGCGGGGGCGAGCGCGTTAGTCACGCTGATGCTCGTGCCTTCGACGTGCTCCATGCGATGAAGTGGAACTCTGCCCACATCGATGCTATTGAGCGAAACTCCCCGGCTGGCGAGTTCCACGGTGGGCGAAGTAAAGCCGGCGAGCACAGCTTGCAGTTGACAGTCGCGGGGATCCCGCCGTGGCTGGGCAATCCCTGGAGTGCCGAAGTTGGAACTGCTGGCATCGCTGATCGCAGTGCTGCTCGCGTTCGCATCCCCCAGTTGAAAGCTGAAGCCGCCATGGGCATCGCTGTAGGTCTCCGTGCGTTTCTGGCCTTTGCAGATGGTTTGAATGGTCGCTGGCTCAGTCAACTCGGTGCCATCATCCAGAACTGCCTTACCGGTAACAAAGATGGCTGATGCACCGCCATTCGTCTCAATCGAAGGAAAAGGCGTGGATCCGGTCGAACCTGGGGAACCGAAGGAAGGGGTGCCTCGTCCGGGGTGACCTTGAGCCAGAGCACACGCACTGAGCGCGAAGACGAGAAAAATACTTCGAGAAACCGAGGTGCTCATGGCACATCCCCAAGACGCCTGCTCGGGAGTATATGCCTTTTCGGTCAAATTTCAGACACTTATATCGCGTTATTGTCAAGATTTTACAAATGAGATCTCTAAGGTGTTCGTTTCATCTGTGCTGATGAATCGGTCCATCCAGGTTACAGGGAACGGCGTGGCTGAGGAGTCTGGGTACTAAAGTTATCCGCCGCGGAGGACGATGTTCTTGGTAGATGCGACGCTGGTCGATGCAGAAGTGCGGCAGCAGATACGGCGAAGGAAGCAGCATCTCAGGAGGGTCGTGTGAAAGTGCTAATCGCTGAGGATGAACCTCTATTTCGCAGGCTACTACAGCAATTGCTGTCTCCGGAATTCGAGCTGACCATTACGGAAGACGGCACCACGGCTTTGGCACGCCTGCAAGAAGAAGATGCACCGGCGCTGGCGATCCTCGACTGGGTAATGCCTGGAACGACTGGGATCGATGTGTGCCGAGAATTGCGAGCCCATCGAAGGACTGCCGGCATTTACGTGATTCTGCTCACGGTGAGAAATAGCGCGGCGGATATCGTTGCCGGACTTCGAGCCGGCGCCGATGACTACGTAACCAAACCGGTTCAGACGGAGGAACTTCGCGCCCGAGTGCAACTCGGATGCCGGATCATCGAGCTGCGCGCGGCTCTCAAAACCGAGGTGGGAGCGCTGGCAGTAGCCCTCGCCCGCGAGAAGCTGCTACTAAACCGGCTAGCGCTGGTTCCCGATCACATTCCCAAGCGAGAATCGAAGAAAGCATTACTCTCGCCGGCTTGAAACCGCAGCGTTTTCAGTAACGAGATCACTCGTGCCGCACAAAGCACGAACGTACCAGCCCTTGCGATTACATTGACTTGTAATCGATATTTTGCGAAACTTACCGCATCGTAGACGTTAGGGCAGACCTGCTCTTCATCCCCTGTTTTCGGTTAGACTTGATTGGTACATGGAATTACTGCTCAACATTCTGTGGATAACCCTGGCGCTGCCCGCATTCTGGATGTGGCGCCACGAATCGGTTTCTGCGCAGAATTGCCGCCGGTTCGCCCGGGTTCGCCCTTTGTTGGTGTTCGGTTGCATTCTGATGCTGCTGTTCCCCGTGGTTTCGGCAACCGATGACCTGCATGCGGTGCGGCAAGAAATAGAGGAATCCGCCCCGTCGAAGCGCATGGTCAAGCAAGCCGTTGGCGACAAATCACTGGCGCGGCTGAGCAAGGCCGGCCCGTTGCCAGCTGTGATTCCCCCGGTAACATTTGGCCCGAGCGTCGAAGTTTGTGGACAAGTCGTGGCGGTCTCTGTCTTCCTGCCTCAATCAGCTCACCTCCATGAGCGGTCCTCTCGTGCCCCGCCCTTTTCATTCCTTGGTTAGAGGCACTGCTTTCGCTGCATGGTCTGCGGCGATATTTCCCGGTTGAAGTAAGCCCAATCGCGATGTGCTGCGTTGCCGCAGCCGCCCGTTACTGATCCAGGTTGGGGCGAGGAATGATTACGGAGTATGAGATGCATAAGACGCTTTGGCGTTGTTCGGCGCTATTCATTCTGCTCGGATGTGGCCTGAAGGCTGGCGCACAGCAGGCATTGACCTGGGAAGAGGTGCGCAACCGCTTCGAGGCGGGCAATCCCACGCTGTTGGCGGACAAACTGAATATCGACGAATCGAAGGCGGAGGAAATCACCGCTTTCCTGCGCCCCAATCCGACTTTTTCTCTGACCGCCGACGGAACCCAAATCGCTCCCGAGAGAGGCCACTGGAAACCATTCGCCGGCACTTTTGAGTCGCCGGGCATTAGTTATCTGCAGGAGCGCCAGCACAAGCGATACCTCCGCCGGGAGAGCGTGCAAAAGGCGACTCTGATCGCCGAGTCGAGTCACGCCGACTTGGAGAGAACTATGCTCTTCAACGTGCGCGGGGCGTTTGTATCGGCACTGCAGGCCAAAGCGGTTCTCCAGTTGGCAAGAGACAACCTTGCCTACTACGACAAAGTGCTCGAAATCAGTCGAGATCGATTCGGCGCTGGCGACATCGCGCAAATCGATCTCGACCGTCTGGAGCTACAGCGGGTGCAGTACGAATCGGATTTGCAATCCGCCGAGGAGAGTCTCGAAAACGCAAAAATCCAGCTGCTCACCCTGCTTAACGATCGAACCCCAATTGAACAAGTGGACGTTACCGGGCCGTTCGATTTCAGCGATCAACTCCTGCCACGGGATGAATTTCGCAAGATCGCCCTGGACACGCGACCCGATCTAAAAGCCGCGGTTCAAGCCATCGATAAAGCACAGACAGATCACAAACTGGCGGTAGCCAACGGTTCCACTGATCCGACCTGGAGCGTCTGGTACACGCACAATTCATCCAACAATAACCCGTTCGCCATAAATACACTGGGCGTCAGTGTCAGCATCCCATTGCGCATCTTCGACCGCAACCAGGGAGAGAAGCTGCGCACGCAACTCGATATCACGCGCAATGAGAAATTGCGCGACGCCACCCAAGCGCAAGTGTTCAGCGATGTGGACTCCGGCTATGCCACCGTCGAAAGCAATCTGGTCTTGTTGCGGCCTTACAAGGCCAAATACCTGCAGATGTCTGTCCGGGTGCGGGACACGATTACATTTTCCTATCAGCACGGTGGGGCGTCACTGCTCGATTTCCTGAATGCGCAGGCGGAGTACCGCGGCGTGCAATTGAATTACGTGAACTTGGTCGGATCTTATTTGATGTCTGCAGCCCAATTGAACATGGCGGTGGGGCGGGAGGTTATCCAATGAAAACCAGATTTGCCGGCCTGATCTTAGCGGCGACTCTTTGCTTACCTTTGAGCTTGCTCCTTCTTGGCTGCAATGAAACCAAAGCAGACCCGAAAGCCGAGGCTCCGCTTCCCGCAACCGTCGAGCCCGACCTGGATTCCAACAACTTCAAGGTGGACCATCCGGAACAATTTCCATTGGCAACAGCTGTTGAGTATAAAGCGGCACCTGGGTTGAATGTTACGGGTGTGGTGCAGCCCGATATATCCCGCGCTGTGCCAGTGATCTCGTTGGCCGCGGGGCGAGTGGTGGAAATCAAGGCCAGGCTCGGCGACCAGGTAAAGAAAGGCCAGTTGTTGCTGAGAGTGCAGAGCAACGACGTGTCCGGCGCTTATCAGACCTATTTGAAGGCGGTGAATGACGAACGGTTGGGCCGCCAGCAACTTGAACGGGCGCAGCTTCTTTATGATAAAGGCGCTATCGCCAAGAGCGCGCTGGAGCAAGCCGAGGACACCGAAGGAGATGCCAAAGCAGACCTCAATGCGGCCACCGAGCAGTTGCATCTTCTCGGCATAGACAAGGATCACCCTTCCGGAATCGTCGACATCGTCGCACCCATATCGGGCGTTATTACCGACCAGCAAGTCACCAACGCTTCGGGCGTTCAGGGATTGGGTTCTCCCAACCCTTTCACTATTTCTGATCTTTCTTACGTTTGGATCGTCTGCGATGTTTACGAAAATGACCTCGATGCGGTGCGTGTCGGCGAGTTTGCGGACATCCACTTGAGCGCCTACCCCGATCAACTGTTCAAGGGCCGGGTCGATAACATCTTGCCTGTTCTCGATCCCAATATCCGCACCGCGAAGGTTCGGCTCGAAGTCCCCAATCCCGGAATGATGCGGGTGGGAATGTTCGTCACTGCGACTTTCTATGGCAAGCAGCCCGAAACTCGGGCCGCAGTTCCCGCCGCGGCGATTCTGCACCTGCATGATCGCGAGTGGGTTTATACACCGATTAGCGCGGGACATTTCAAACGCCTGGAAGTCGTCTCCGGAAAAATGCTTCCCGAAAACATGCAGGAAATTGTTTCAGGGATCAAGCCGGGAGATCGAGTGGTTTCAAATGCGCTAGCCCTGCAAAACACGGTGGAGCAATAAATGATTCGCCGAGTCGTTGATTTCGCTCTCAACAACCGCCTGCTGGTGCTCGGTTTCGCACTGCTGCTTTTTGCCGGGGGCATTGTCTCGTTCAAGCGGTTGCCCATTGAGGCCTATCCCGACGTAGCCGACAACTACGTGGAGATCATTACCCAATGGCCAGGAATTTCGGCGGAACAAATCGAACAGCAAGTCACGATTCCGCTCGAAGTGGTGATGAACGGCATCCCTCAGGTCGTGCATCTACGGTCGTTCTCATTGTTCGGACTGTCGGACCTGAAACTGATTTTCGACGACGGTTCGGACAACGCCTGGAATCGGGAACGGGTTCTGGAACGACTGGCCCAGGTGACGCTGCCGCCGGGCGTGACACCGCAGATGGGTACGGACTGGAGCCCGGTCGGGCAGATTTATTTCTTCACGTTGCGCAGCACCAATCCTGCATACGATCCAATGGAACTGAAATCCATTGAAGACTGGATCATCGAAAAGAACTTCAAAGCCGTGCCCGACATTGTCGACGTCGCCAGCTTTGGTGGCCCCACCCGCGAATACCAGGTTCGGGTTGACCCAAACAAACTTGTCGCTTATGGCTTGAGCCTGGCGCAGGTCGAGCAGCAACTCACGAACAACAATATAAACGCGGGCGGAAGCTTCATTCAGGAGGGCCTGCAGCAGATCAACGTACGTTCGGTCGGATTGGTGGACCGTGCCCAGGACATCGAACGCACGGTCATCATGACCAAGAACGGCACGCCGCTTCGGGTAAAAGACATTGCGGTTGTGTCACAAGGTCCGAAGATTCGGCTCGGCCAATTTGCGCGGGCTTGCGGTTCTTGTCCCTACGGTCCCGACGGTGCGATCCTCCGCGAGGATGGAAAGATCGTCGATAACGACGATGTAGTGTCGGGCATCGTGCTGCTGCGGAAAGGGGCGGTGGCCGACGCGGCCCTGCAAGCCGTTCACAAGAAAGTGAAAGAGTTGAACGATCATATTCTGCCGCCCGGAGTAAAGATCGCTCCCTTTATCGATCGCAGCGATCTGGTTCACTTCACCAGCCACACCGTCCTGCACAACCTTGCCGAGGGAATGATTCTGGTATCGATCATCCTTTTTATATTCCTCGGCAATGTGCGGGGCGCCCTGATCGTCGCTTGCACGATTCCGTTTTCTCTGTTGTTCGCCTCCATCTGCCTGGACTTGCGGCAGATTCCCGCGAACCTCCTTTCTTTGGGAGCCTTGGATTTTGGGATGGTGGTCGACGGCGCGGTGGTGATGATCGAAAACATTGTGCGCCATCTTGGCCACCAGGACGGCACGAAAACGACGATTGAGAAAATCGGCGATGCCTCGCACGAGGTTCAGCGGCCAGTCTTCTATGCCATCGCGATCATTATCACGGCTTATTTGCCAATTTTCACCCTGCAGCGTGTGGAAGGCCGCCTATTCCATCCGATGGCTTGGACCGTAGCTTTTGCGCTACTCGGGGCTTTGCTCTTCTCCATCTTGATCGCTCCCGTGCTGGCGAGCTTCGCGTTTCGGAAGGGAGCGAAGGAATGGCACAACCCAGTCATGAATTTTCTGACGGAGCGCTATCGCGTCGCCGTTCGGTGGGCCATTCGCCGGCGCGGCCTCACCATCGGCGTGGGAGTGCTCGGCCTTTTCGTGACTCTCTTCCTCGCATTCAGCGGCGTCATCGGTTCCGAATTTCTGCCTCACCTGGATGAAGGTGCGCTCTGGGTCCGCGGCACGCTCGCGCCCAGCACCGGGCCGGACGAGGGAATCCGGGTAATGAATCAGGCCCGAATTGTTCTGTGCTCTTTTCCCGAGGTTCCGCAATGCACCAGCCAAACCGGGCGGCCGGATGACGGTACGGATACAACCAGCTTTTTCAATACCGAGTACTTCGTTGACCTCAAGCCTAAAGACCAGTGGCGGCCGGTCTTCCACGAAGACAAGGACGAATTGATCGCCGCCATGAATCGCGAACTTAGCAAAATCCCCGGCGTCATCTGGGGCTTCTCCCAGCCTATCGAAGACAATATGGAAGAGGCCGTGAGCGGGGTGAAAGGCGCACTGGCCACGAAGATCTATGGCGATGATTTGAAAGTTCTGGAAGAGAAAGCCGATCAGATCGTAAGTATCATGCGTGGGATCAAAGGGGTTGAGGATCTGGGAGTTTTTCGCGTGTTGGGCCAGCCCAATCTCAACGTGGCTATAGACCGCGAACAAGCCGCTCGTTATCAAATCAACGTCGCCGATGTGCAGGATGCGGTTCAGACTGCGGTCGGTGGAAATGCGCTGACTCAGGTTCTCAAGGGAGAGGCGCGTTACGATCTTACCCTACGCTACCTGCCAAAATATCGTGATACGCAGGAAGCCATTGAGAGGATTCGCCTGCTTTCACCTTCCGGGGAACGCGTATCGCTCGCCCAACTCTGCAAAATCAGCGTGACCGACGGCGCTTCGGAAGTCTATCGCGAGGGCAATCGGCGTTATGTTGCCATCAAATACAGCGTCCGCGGTCGCGACCTCGGCAGCACCGTCGAAGAGTCGATCAAGAAGGTGAACGAACAGGTCAAATTGCCCATCGGCTACAGCATAGATTGGGAGGGGGAATACGAGAGCCAGAAGAGGGCAGATGAGCGTCTGCTCATCGTGCTCCCGATCACGATCTTGGTTATCTTCATTCTCCTTTACACGATGTTCAAATCGTTTAAATGGGCATCGCTGATTCTGGCAAACGTCGCCATGGCACGCTTCGGCGGCCTGTTAGCTCTTCTGATCACGGGCACCAATTTCAGTGTGTCCTCGGGCGTAGGTTTCCTGGCCCTGTTCGGAGTGTCCGTACAAACCGGCGTCATCATGCTGGAGTACATCAATCAACTTCGAGCCCGCCGCTTTTCCATCGAGGACGCCGCGGTAGAGGGAGCGGTGCTGCGACTGCGCCCGATCATGATGACCATGCTGGTGGCAACTTTGGGTCTGTTGCCCGCTGCTCTCTCGCACGCGATTGGTTCCGACTCTCAGCGCCCCTTCGCGATCGTCATCGTAGGCGGGCTTATCGCCGACTTGGTCATGAGCATCTTTCTGTTGCCGACGTTATATGTGTGGCTAGCCGGAGAACGCGACGTTCTTCCCAAAGCCGAAGAAGGGTTCGAGGTGGGCGAGCACGTCGACTAGCGACGCAGACCAAGTGCGCTCTTCTCAGGAGGAGCGCATCCGGTCCACTGAATTGCGAACGACTTACTTCCCCAGCAATCCGAACACGGTCACATTGCTGGTCGTGCCCACATAGACTTTTCCGTTGACGATCATGGGCGTACCGAAGTGGCTGGCGCTCCCGAACTGATCGCGCTGATTTCCCGCCTGGCTCGAGTTGTACAGTTCGTTCGCCAGGTTCCCAGCCGCGTAGGCATGCAGCACGTCGTTGGGATCGCTGTGCTCGATTGCCCATACGATTCCGTTGCTCGAACCGTTGGCGGAAACGCTTGGCGTCGAGCCTGGATAAGTAAACGAGGCTGCACTCTTAGAATGCGGCGAGGTCGAAAGTCTGGCTTTCGAGAACTGGAATTGCATCAGGTTGTTTCCGACCGGCCCGAAGTAGATATTCCCGGCGAAATAAGCCGACGTGGCCCATTCGCCGCCTCCGAGAACTCCGTCAATCTCCTGATAAATGGCATTGTCATTGTTGGGATTAAACTTCCCCATGTTGGTGCGATCCACAATGTAGATGTTCTGGTCCTTGCCCGCACCGATGGCCAGGCGCCGCACTTTTCCCGTGGAGTCCTTCATGCCCGGCAGTACGATGGCGCCTCCGGAACCCAGGTCTTCATCGTTATTCGATTCCTGCACCGTGCCGGACATGTTGAAATAATCGGCGACCCGAAGCTTGCGATTCGCAGTTGAGACTTTGAGGAAACCGTTTCCATAATCGCCCTTGTTGGGAAAACCCTTCTTATTCAAGGTCGTGTCGAAGGTACCGTTGGCGTCAAGAAAAAAAAGATTCTGCCCGTCGGAGGCGATCCCGCTTCCCGTCTGCCAAATCGATCCCTCGCTGCCATTGGGCGTCAGGTTCAAGACGCTGGTTTGCGTCAGCGTGCTTTCGTCGTAACCAATCAACCAGCCGGTGTAGGGCCGCTGGTCACAGTGAGAAGTCCATCCGGTATAGATCACGTGGTTGAGTAACAGCAACCCCTGCCGCTCGGCATACTGTCCGGGATCAAAGATGACGTAACCATGGTGGCTGTTGTCGCCGGTTCCCGGATACCTGGCTTTGACCGCAACTGGCCCCCCGAACTCCTCTGCTCCAGTGGTCATATCCAGAGCGTGGATCCTCTGGAAATAGGTATTGGAGGAATTCTTGCTCGTGGCGACCAC
>Ga0210390_10000535_pt1 | contig 41254 bp, 31 predicted proteins | sample IncBWH11OmetaG_FD_161050 | JGI IMG/M metagenome (GOLD analysis project Ga0210390, IMG submission 161050) | Forest soil microbial communities from Barre Woods Harvard Forest LTER site, Petersham, Massachusetts, United States - Inc-BW-H-11-O ... | reverse complement strand
CGCGCCATTCACGCCGGCGACAGGCATGCCCGGAGGAAAGGCGGGCATATTCGGCAGGGCGACGGTGACCACGATATTGGGGTCGGCCCCGGGCACCGGAACGGGCACCGGCAAATCGAGCAGCGGATTCGTTGCGTGCGCTCCCGGGAAGGCCGCTCCGTTCACCCGCCAGAGGAGCACGCAGACAGGATCGACGTCGACCGCCAGCAGCAGCTGCCGCATCGTCCACGCGGATTGCCCGGCCGACTGAAAGGCCTCGGGGGCTAGGCGCAACAGCAGGCCGTTGGGGACGGCCGGCGGCTTGAACCAAGCCCACGCCGAGCTCGTCGGGCGGTCGGCGGCGGCAATCGGCTCCCACGCCTGCGACGGCGGACGCTGCACGAATCGCTCGCGTGGATCGGCGGCCGGATCGCGAGATACCTCAGCTCGATTCATCGACGGGTCAAACTCCCCGCGGAGGACGCAACCCGGAGGGTGGCAAAACGACAAACCAAGCCCGCTCGTGCCTCGGCCGATTACGAATCAACCGTGCAACATATTTTACCGCTCACCCCCCGCACTCTCCAGGTCGTTTGTGGCCGCCGACACGCCTGGAGAGCGCAAAACCCACGAATTGTTCACGTTTTCCGGACCGCGCGTTGTGCAAAGCGGCCCGCTTACTGGTGCTGGCTGGCGTGAGCCGGGGCCTTTCCGCTCGATGTGTGCTCCTTGACCCATTGGGCGATCGCCTCCAGGGCCGTCGGCGACATCGTTTCTTCGATCGTCGCGTACTCACTGACGGAACCCGTCTTGCACGTTTGGAACAAGTGATTGAGCTTTGGCAGCTCACGCACACTGAAGTCCGCGTTGCCCCCCGCGCGGAGGGCTTTTTCCAGCTCCGGGATATTTTGTTTGGGCGGTACTTGCATGTCCTTTTCCCCGATCAGGGCGAGCACGGGGCATTTGACCTGCGTGAGCGCAGGACGAGGATCGTACGCGAGAAAGAAGCGGAACCACGGCAGGCTGATCATCTTCGCACTCTCTTCGGCGGACGCCTCCCCCGCGCCTGCCTGCGCCCGTTCTGCGGGCTTGAGCGCGGCGGAATACTCGGCCCAGGCCGCCTTCACCTTCTGCTTGAGGGCCGCCGGCTCAAGCTTGTCTTTGGCCAGAGTGTAGAGTCTCTTCTGCAACACCTTTGTCTGGGCAATCATGGTCTCAGAGGCCCCACCCTCTTTCAGGATGAACTCCATCTGCAACATGATGATCTCGTCGCCGGGCAGGGCGGGGCCGGCCATCAGCACGATAAACGCGACGTCGAGCGAACGGTTGGCCACCATCGGGGCGATCTCGCCCCCCTCGCTGTGACCGATAAGACCGATCTGGTGCGGGTCGATGTCAGATCGCGTCTTCAGGTATTCGACCCCCGCCAGGACATCGCCGGCGAAGTCTTCGCTGGTGGCGTGCATTACGTCGCCGGTCGAACCGCCGACGCCGCGATCGTCCACTCGCAGAACGGCGATGCCGCGCCGCGTTAGATAATCAGCGATCACCGCAAAGGGGCGATGGCCCATGATCTGCTCGTCGCGATCCTGCTGGCCTGAGCCGGTGATCAAGAGCACGACTGGGACACGCCCCGAACCGCGGGGGATCGTCAGGGTGCCCGTGAATTTCGCGTGGGCCGCTTTGTTCTCGTAGGTCACTTCCTCGGCTTGATAGGGGTACGGCGGATGCGGGTCTTGCGGCCGCTTGCGGGCTTCCGGCGCGCGATCGGTCTTTTTGAACACGATCGGCAGTTGGGCCATCCCCTGCTTGAACTTGGCCGTGATCTCCGTGCCCGCATCGTTCAAGGTTCCGTCGATGTTCAACAGGAATTTCTTGAACGAGATGTGCACGGCATTGCCTTTGAGCGTGACCTCGTCGACGGCATGGGCGACGGCGTCCTGATCAAGGCTGTTGAGCGTGCCGGTGTATGACCCGTCGGGCTTGGCGGTGACCGCGACGGCGAGTCGCAAACTGACGGCCCCGACCTTGAGCGTCCCCAGCCAATTCCCGGCCAGTGAATGCTTGGCCACGCTAGCCGCGAGCGGATTCGCGACGAGGGGATTTCCGGCAGGCGGATTCTTGGCGGGCGGATTCTCGCCCTCATTCTCGGCGGCGCCGACGGCCGTCCGACAAAAGAACATCGCGCCGAGCACGAGCGCGGACAACTGCCAAACACGTTTTTGCCTCATTGGGCCCATCTCCTCGTGTTGAGAATCTCGAACGATTGAATCAGCAACATCAGATCATGAATCGTGTTCTGAGTGGTTCCGCAGCCCATCGGGTGCCGTGTCACGGTTTGCCGGACGGCTTAACCGGCGATTTGACCGGGCTGTCCGAACTCGGCTTGCCGGCGGTCGGCAGGCGAATCGGGAAGCACCGGTCCCCCTTGGTGTCGTTACGTTGCAGATCGACGCAGACCTTGCCGTCGTCGTCCACCTGATCGACCCACACGCTCCACAGCAAGCCGCCCTCGGCACGAGTCTTCCCGCAGCGGTAGTGGAACGCCTCTCCTTTGCCGAACGGATCGGCCGGAATCGATTTGAGATAGCCGACCTTCACCAGTTCTCCGAGATCCGCAGGCAGCGCGCCGTGCTCCCGCGCATAGAGCTCCAGCGCCAAGGCCAGAATCACCGCGCCGCGTCGCGCCTCCTCGCGATCGACGGAGTCCACCAGAGCCAGACCGGCGGGAAGGACAGTGCCCAGGAACAGTGCGCTCGGCCCCCGGCCTGAGAGGCCGCATTGATCCTGGATTTCTTCGGCCGAAAGGGAGCCGGCTGGGGCGCTCGCCTCGCGCTCATAGAGATCCGGCGGCCCCTTGACGACAGCCGGCCGACGAAAACGCGGGCGATCGACCGGTCCCAGCCAGTTGGCAAAGACCACTCGAAGCGAATGGTGCGCGTGTTCGCGAACGCCGAATACGTTGAACACCGTGGCGACCCCTCCCATCTCGGCCTCGAACTGATCGAAACTGTTGACGACAAGCAAGTATTCCGCCTTCAGGCAATCGGACGTTGGCGGAGTCAGCGCCTCGATGGCGAGTGTGTCGTTGAGCGCAAGGCGCAGTTTGGCTGCCGACAACTCCGGTCGCGCCGACCAGGCAATGATCGGCTCGGTCGCCGTCGCCTGCATCACACTGCCGACCATTCGGCCGATCATTCCGGTGTGCGTGCCGACGTGGCGGCTCGAACGGAGCACGGCCCGATACCAATTCCATGCCTCGCCCACGTGTCCCTCGGCGGACAGGCGTGACGCCTCAAGCAGCGCCAGCCGCGCGAATTCCCGACCGCTTCCCAGAGCGGGCGAACTCAACGTCGAGACGGTCGCCACCCCCGGCGGAATATCCAAATAGCCGTCGAGTTGGCTCCCCTCCTTCCAGACGTCCATCGCCTTGCGGTTGACGGTCAACCAATTGCGGACGTCTGCGTTCGCCAGGCTCCAATCCTCGACCGCCTGTTCGCGGTTTTGCTCGAACGTTTTCGACGCCTCCGGCGTTTTGAGCAGCGAGCTCTCCGAAACGAAGAGCGGGGCTGCCGTGCGATAGACCTTGTCCGCATTCTTCGCGTCGTCCACCTTGACGGCCTTGAAGGCGTCAATGTCGAACGGCTCGACGTCGGGCGACCCGCTCTTCACACGCTGATAGACGCCGGACGCCACCATCAACAGCAAGACGCCGAAGAGCAGCACGGCTGCCCACTTCACAATGCGGCGGACCGGATGCGGGTGCGGATCGAAGATGGGCTGGACGTTGGGCGCAAGCGACATCGGCGCAGATTTCAAGCGGCCAGTTGGGGGGTCAATGAAAACGGGGCAATGAAAAGCTTACTTCGGCCGATAACGAACTACCAACGCGTGCGGATCACCGGTTTTTTGCCAAATTCTTAAATGAGCGCCCGCGTGGCCCCTGAAAGACGGCCTTCGACGCGAAACTCGTTCAATCGACCAGATATTCGCGGCGGCAGACTTTGAAGGCCGCGTGAGCTGCGTCGCCCCACGAGTAGGGATACTTTTCCCATCGCTCGCGGTTTTCCTGATCTTGCTCGACCAAGCGCTCCACAATTGCGGCTATGGTCTGCGACGGTGGCAAAGGCATCGACCCGGTACTGATGAACTTATCCAGGCAGCGGCGATGCGCAGCCAGAACTTCCTCCGCTCCACCGGCCGACAACACGCATCGACGGCTGACGTTCGGCCGCCTAAGCTTGCGGTATTCACGGGTGTTCGAAGTGACATGGCGGCGTCCGTCCTGGAATCGAGTCGAAACCAAGAGCACTGCTCGGGGCGGAAAGTAAAACAGCCTCTCGGTCCTGTGCAACAGTCCCACCGCAATGAGCGCGTCGTCGGTCACGTAATAACGAATTCCTCGGTCGGGTTGTCCAGACCCTTTGGCGGTCAGGTCGCAAACGTGGCGGGCACCGAAATCTTTCAGTTCGGTCGTGTACTTGAAGAGCGTCGGACTCTCGACCGTTGAGAGATCGATCTGCTGGTACTCGATTGGAGCCGAGTGAAGCGCGCCGAAGGTCTTTCGCATCTGCGTGAAATAGCGACGCATCAGCGCGAATTTGAGCCAGGCGACTCGTCCCGCAATCGTAAGCGCCGAGACGGCTCCGACCACGCAGGGGAGCGCGATCAATGGAAAATCGCGAGCGCAAAAGAGGGCCAACGTCGAGAGGCCGACGGCAACCAACAGGGGAACACCGAGGCGACGGGTGAAAGCGGTCGGGCCTCGCTCATCCATCGTCTCCACTTGACGGCGAAGCAGCCGCATGACTCGGCGCTCGTCCCCCTGCGAAATAAATAGATCTGGACACTCACCGCGGAAGTGCTCGTGCGCTTGCCTGGCCGCAACATCACGCGGATCGGAGCCGGATTGCTTGAGATACAAATCGAATGCCTGCATCAGTCGAGTTTCATGCAACCAGCGAGTCAGGCGGAGGCCCATCGCGATGCCCTGGTCGAGCCCCTCCTGCCAGACGGCTTTCAACAGCAAGGCGCCGTCTGCGGGCGCGCCGCACAAGACGAGCGTCGTCACCGCCTGTTCCGGATGGTTTCTCGAATTCTTCACGAACCCGCGAAAGGTCATTCGCAATAGCAGGCAAGCCTGCTTGATCTCCGGCGCCACCAGAAGGTCTCGCCATAGAATGATCTGAGAGGAATATTCGACCGTTTCGGCCGGGTCGACCGCGGTGACGTGATCCGGATCTGTGTCGTCAAACACGGCCTCGGGCACCCGCGCGGACAACGATCGAATCAGCTCTTTCCGCCGCTGTTGCGGGAAGGAGAAGATCCAGGCCGCGATCTGAAACTCGCCCGACTGCTCGGCATCAATTGCGTTGGCCAGGAACCACCGGCGCAACATGTCTGCCAGCACAGCCAGATCGCTGGCTGACAACAGGCGATCCACGAACTTATCGCGAAGGATTTCCATCGCAGGGCATTATGCGCAAAGCGAGTCATGCTTTCCCGGGTCAATTTCGGCTTGGTTTTGCGGAATTTGACGGTTGTAGCGACCAGAGCGCGATGGTCGCCGCATCCGCCGTTGCCCGGGCTGACCTATAGTTGGTCAACCCATTCGGCGAAGAGCATGCGAAACGGCCCGACCGATCAACGACCATCGTCTGCGGCAGACATTTTTGGATGTCTGTCGCTCGTGGCGCTGGCGCTCTTTGTCTTCCTGCCGACGGTGGGCTACGGCTTCGTCAACTGGGACGACCCCTGGTACGTCCTCGACAACCCGTTGATCACGAGTTGGCGGCCGTCCAACCTGATCGAGATCGCCACCCGGCCGGCCGTGCGGAATTACGCTCCGCTCACGATGTTCGGCTACTTGATCGAACACTCGCTCTGGGGGACGTGGGCCGGCGGTTATCACCTCGTCAATGTGCTCTTGCACACCGTCAACGCGGTGTTGGTTTATGTCCTGTTGCGGCAACTGACGTCGAGCCGGTTTATCGCCTGGATGACCGCGGCCCTCTTCGCCGTGCATCCCGTGCAAGTCGAGACCGTCGCCTGGATCTCGTCGTTCAAGGGGGTCCTGTCGGCCACGTTCATTCTGGCGAGCCTGATTTGCTGGCTACGACCGCAACCCTCGCCCCGCAACGAGGCGTGGGCCGTTGTCTTTCATGCGCTCGGACTGCTGGCCAAGGCAGTGGCCATTACACTCCCCGCTGTCGTCTTCTGTTACGACGTGCTCGTGCGCGGCAAACGCGCGGCAGACGCGGCCGCGCGGCAGATCGTCCCGTGCCTGCTGGCAGGACTGGTGCTCTTGGTCACGATGTCGGCCCAGACCTCCGTGCTGGGCGGAGTGCGCGACCACTTGCACTGGAGCAAGGCCCGCGTGGCCGCGTTCGACACGGTCGTCCTGTGGGACTACGTGGGCCTCTTGGTTTGGCCGCACGATCAGTGCGTGCTGTACGATCCGCCAACCACCGGGATTGCCGCAGCCATCGTGCTGGCGGGCGTCGGCTGGCTGGCCGTCGCGGCCGGGGCCTGGACTTTGCGGCGGCAGTTTCCGCTGTTTGTCGTCGGGCTGGTGGCGTTTGCCGCGCTGTTGTTTCCCGTGCTCAACTTCTTCCCGATCACGACATTGATGAACGATCGCTATCTGTACCTGCCGTCGATTCCCATCTTTGCACTGATGGCCGCCAGCCTTGAGCAGATTTACGTCGCGGGGCGCGTGCAGATCTCGCGCTTCGCGACGAACGCTGGCGCCGCAGGCGACTCGGACCGTCCTTCCGAGAGACGGCCCGTGCGAGTGCTCGCGCGGTCGCTTGCGGCGGCCGCCGGCGGCGTGCTCTTGTGCGGCTACCTCACGGCGACACACGATCGTCTGCCGGTTTGGCGCAATGACCAGTCCCTGTGGGCCGACGCCGTCGCCAAATCCGCCAGTTTGCCCGTGGTCCGCATCCAATGGGCCCAGTCGCTCTACGCCGCGCATCACCCGAGCGAGGCACTGGCCGTCCTGCAGCGGACCCTGCTCGACACCCGTCCCGACGCGGCCGACCGCGAGCGGATCCAGGCGACGATTACCGACTGGAAGCGGGCCAGCGTGAATTAAGTCGATCCGGCCAGCCTCAATTCATTCTCGCGGCCGTGGTCCGCAACAAGCGACTGCAAAACCGCCTGCGGCCTGCCAGCCTACTGTTGCAACTCCGCAACGGCCTTCGATTCGAGGAACGGCAAATCGAAGTGCGGGGCGCTGGCGACAATTTTCGGGTCAACGCGACTCAACAAGATCGCGTAGTCGCTGATGGGGTCGTTGTCGGTGATCACCGGCGCATCGATTTTCGGCAGCAGCACCACCCTCTGCGGCTTACCATGTGCGGCAAGAACCCGGTCGAGACAGGGGATCTTCCCAGCAATTTTCTTCGCCGCTGAAGGATCAAACAGAGCGGGTAGGTCAGCATCAGTCGAGATGACCATCGGCAGCTCCGGGAAGATCCAGACGTGACGGAACACCTTCTGCGCTGTTGCGAAATAGGAAGTGCTATAGGCCTGGGAAACAAACACGCCATCGGGCTCGAGGTGAGATTTGACTAAGTTGAGAAATTCCAACGATTTCACCGCGGTCGAACCACGCAGCCCATCATCTCCCGTGATTTCCAGAATGACGTTGTATCGATCGTGATCGAGAGAAAGAGCCAGCCTCCCGTCCATGACGAGCGGGGGGTTGGTATGGATGAGGTCGAAGCTGATCTCAGGATGTCTGCTCCAAAACCGGGAGACTGCCGGACTGTAATCGAGGTTCTTGATCTTGCTATCAGGCAAGAGTTTGACGAGGCCGCCGTTGGAGATCCCCGCGCCGACACCGACGTAGAAAATCCGGCTGTTTCTCTTGAGCAACGACGGAATCAACATCTGCTGAGTGCGGTATCCGCCGCAGACCTTGTGGACCCCGGGTGACTGCATCCGACCACTCACGAGGTAGTCTTCTCCGGCAAGCCATGTTGAGATCCCCCAATCCTCGTCGGCTTCCACTGGTCCTCGGGTTCTGCTCAGATCACGGTAATACGCTTGGGGCGAGCCGAGGGCGAAGATCGCGAGCGCCGGCAACGCAATCGCGAATCGGCGAGAATAGAAGATTGTCCCGACGACGACGGCAAGGGCGGCTCCGATCGCGGGAATTAGCACAAAAGAGAGCCGAAACACGTCAGGTAGCAGCGCGGTTGCGGCGAGCCCGCCGAGAAATGTGCCAGCAAGATTGAAGGCGTAAACCAAACCCGCCTGCCGGGCGCTCAGGCTCTTGGTCTCGCAATGAATCGCGCCAAAGTACCAGCCGCTAAACAGAACGGGGATGAAGAAGAATTTGACGTGCTGAGGGCCGAGCATAAAGAATGTGGCGCCCAGCGAAAGCGCCAGTCCGGCCAAAATCCATCCTGATGGCACACGAAAGATCAGTGCCAGGCAATTGCCAACCGCCCATGCCACAAGAATGAACGCAAGAACAACGCTGAACAGCCAATAAGCATCGGGTTCGACAAGTCCGAAATGCCGAAACAGGACGACTTGATAAGAGAAGCCGATGAAGCCGGCCGCGAACAACAGGGCCGCGGCCCGCGACACCGGTCCTGAACCTGATGAGCTCACGACTGGTTGCGGCCGGACCAAGAGCGGCAGCAGGCCCGCACAAACGTAGAAGAGCGACGCGACAAGCACCATATGGGATAGCGACATGCTAGGGAGCAGATAGACGCTCAATCCGCATCCCGTGGCGGCCCCCAGCGTGTTTGTCACCAAGACAAGAATCGCGGTGCGATTGGAACCACCCAACGTCGCGAAAGCGGCTGGATAATTGGCACCCATAAACACAGCAAGCGTCCCGCAAGTCAGCAGGAGCAGGCCGAACAGAACGGCATAATAGGAACCGATTCCCAGGTTCCATCTCATCACGCCGTCAAGCAGCCAGCAGAATGCGGGGATGAACGCCGGCAAGATACAGGCGCAGGCCAGTTCCACGGAGATCCACACGCGGCGCGGCCACCGGCTGCGGCCGCCGAGAAGCGCCCCCAAAGCGATACCCGCGATAAAGGCAAACGAGATCGCCGACGAGATGAAGGCGTCCGCGCCGCCGGAGTGTATTGCGACGTAGCGTTGGATGGCGCACTGCGCCGTGAGCGATCCAGCTCCGGACAAGAAGAGAGAAAGCAAACCGATCAGCATCGCTCGAACGTGAGCGTCTCTCGTCACTTCTTGCCCCGTCATAATGTGACATTCCAGGCGGCCGCGGGCGAAACGGATCTTCGAAGATCGATTTCCATCGCGCGGGCGATATTCGGGTCGTCGATTAATCTGAGTGGCGCGAGCACTTCGTCAACCAGAGCGCCGCCAGCGACGGCCGAGAGCCCACATGATTTTGTTGGCGGCAACCTCATCTCGGAGACATTCATCGTACGGCGTCCGCCGCATCGACGACGACCGGAAGGGTTAACGTGCGTCGCCCCTGCGTATCCAAGAACCGCAAGGCGGGAAAATCGATCGCCGTCAAATCAGTCTTTTCCGGCAGGACGATCCGCAGCGATGGGTCCGTGCTGCCGATATCGATCGGCCCAGTTGCGGCCGGCAACAGCAAATGATCGGCGTTATCGATCAGCTTCAGACAGCCGGATTCGGGCCCGGCGGTCGACTTCAAGACTTGGGACCCCGGGTTCCGGGCCAGGTCGACCAACTCGACCGTGGCAACCCCCTGCAGCTTCGGGACGGTCGGCAGTCGCAGAAATAGGGTCGGATTGGGAACGCCGCCGCTTGCGGATCGTCGCTGAAAAGCGCAGTCATAAAGGGCGAGGTCCGTGCGTTCTTTGCGCACGAGCAACCGCGTGTGTCCCACGCGTCCGAGAAGCTGGAAATGGGAGGAGACGAAGTCGAGAAACTGCATCTTGGGAGGCACGGGGTTCCACGGATTTAGGTTGTCGATGAACAACATCCGCATGCGATTCCGATGGGCTCGCAACAGACGCTCGTCGTCGACCGGGTCCATCTGCGCCCAGAGATTGCTGATCGGCACAACGTCGCTCGCGGGACGCTGCTCGGCCCAAAAATGCAGGCTTTCGAGGCCGAAACGGGCGAAAACGCAGTCGGACGTATGGCGCACGTTCGTCGCCAGGAATGTGCAAAAGGCGGCGTCTCGCTCGGGCATGTGAATCCAACGGCATCCGGGCAAGTCGACTGCATCGGATTGCCGATAGGCCTCCTCCGCATCAATCATGGCGACCGAGCCGCACAACAGAGCCACGAATAGCAACACCGTATTGGCGATCGCTTTGGCCGGCCAGGTTCGGGAAACGGAACGCCCCACGAGCTGCAGATCATGAGCCAAGTCGTGCAGCAGTACCGCGCCGATGACGATCATCAGGAAGACAGCGAAATGGAACGGCCATCCCACGAAGTGCACGACGGGAAGTAGCCCCAACAGTTCCAGACAGCCTCCCAAAATCAAACCCAGCCGCACGTACGTTCCCGCGACGCCGACCCTTTGGTCCGGCGAAGGCACGAGGATCAACCAGCACAGCGGCAACGCGAACCGTAACCACGTCATGTCCCAGGGGGGAGAGGTCACAATTCCCCAGGCGATCCCGCCACAAACAACGAGCTTCAGCGGCCACAGGTATTTGCGAGCCGATAATTCGTAGCGCAGCACGATCAGTCCGACTGCGACTGAAACCAGGGCGCAGACGCTCGTGGCACTCGGGAGCGTCCAATGACCGCCCAGAACCTGGTAACTCCTGGGACGCAGCGAGACGATGGCGATCGCAATCAAGGCCAGACGCTTGAGCGCCGCCGCCCGTGAGGCAAAAAAAAGCGGTTGGTGACTGGCGACGTCCCGAACGTCTTCGCACAGATCGAGGGCCAGAACGACTGCGACGACGGGCATCACCAGCGTGCCGATCAACTTCTGGCTGCCCGTGACAGGAAAGATCTGCAACGGCTGGAGGCACGCCGTAAACGCGAGGAATAGTCGCAGAAACCACTCGCGTTCGCTGCGCTGGCGACCGGCCGGAGGAACGAGCAACAGCCACATGAGTGGCAAAACACAGACAATGGGCGTGATGACGTTGTGTCCGCGCGTTGTCGCCAGTGAGAAGGCGGCGGCGCAAACCAAGAGACGCAAGGGCCAGAGCACCCCGACGCGAACCGGGGCGCGAGCGAGCGATGCTACGGCCAGTGCCGCCGCCAGCGTCGACCAGGCGACCCCGGAGCCGGACACAAAGAGCGGAACGCCGACCGGTGCGCTGGCGAAACTGTGGTATGTTCGCAAGAAGATCGCATCGGCCATCCCGCGCAGCGTATTTCCTTGCCAAACAGTAAAGGCCAGCATCGGGATGACGACAAGACCGGCCCCCAATCCGCACAAGAGCAGGTCCTGAAGCCGAAGCGTGCCGGTTCGGACTTTGACGCAGGCCAGAACCGCGCAAGGAAGAATCGCGCTCGTGACGAGGTAGCAGAAACCGCCGTATCCGTCGCCGAATCGCGATTTCATCAAGAGCCACGGCAAAATCGTGACGATGCCTGCCGCCGCGATCTTCAATCCCAGCCACGCGACAGAGTCAGGCGGCGTCAGTGCCAACAGAGAGATTCCCAGAGCGGCGAAGTAAAAGATGCCAACGTTGATTTTGGTCAAAAGCAGCGCGGCACCAATCCCACCCAGGAGCATCAGCGACGTGACCGTTCGCCGATCCTCCATCGTGACGGTCACCAAAAGCGCGGCCGCAACACACAGCGCAATCATCTCCTGAGGATGCCCCGATTCCTGGGGCAGGACGAAGAGTTGTGAGATCGCCAGAATTCCCACCAGTGCGGCGACGCCGGCTCGCCAATCGAAATTTCTTGCGAGCCGCCAGGCGGTCATCGCCAGAAGCAAAGCGCTTGCCAGCCAGGTGACGAACGTTTGCGCCCGCAGGGCATCGTTGTCGACCGGGACGTGGAAAACACCGAACACAACCCAGCGGGCGAAGAGGTAGAAAGGACCGTAAAGACAGTTAACCCGGTCATAAATGGCGTGCCCGTCCAGCAAATGCTGAACAAACAGCAGCACGACTCCTTCGTCATCGTAGCGCGGGTACCCGGAGAACGCCGCAAAGTAAGCGTACGCAACACCGCTCAGAACGACGCCGAAGATCAGGACCGGTGTCAGAAAACGGCCGATTGGAATCCCTGGACTCGTGGCTGTGGACGGAAAGCGGGACCGCAACGAAGCGTGGGCCGTCATGGGATCGCTCGTTGCGGCGGAGTGCACGTCGCTCGGACTTGCCGGGTCGGGTCCGATGCCATCGAAATCCATTATTTGGGCCTGCGAAATGGTTGTCAAACGCCGATCCGCCACACCGACGCGAGAAGCGCGGCGTCCTTTCGTTCAACGAATTGGGACCTCCGCTTCCAGCGCGACGGGAAGCGTCAACAGCCGGAGGCCATTTCCGTCGAAAAATCGCAACGCTGGATACTCGGCATGCTCCAGCCGGATCGCCGTGGGGAAACTCAGCCGAAAGTCGCGACCCGGTGCCGGCAGCTCGGCCGGACGACTCCGAGAAGGCAAAAGCGTTCGGCCTTGGGCGTCCTTGAGGACCAGCTTTCGCTCCGATTGTTCGCTAGAGGTCGACGCCAGCTCCTGGTGTTGATCGAGATCGACGAGCGTGATTGCCGCCACTGCGTCTAACTTTGGAACGCTCGGGAGCCGCAAGCACAGGATGTTCGGAGCAGCGCTGCCTGCGTTCGGCTGAAAGGCGCAGTCAAACAGCTCGAGGTCCGTGCGCTCTTTGCGGACCAGAAAGCGCGTGGTACCGACGCGCGCAAGCGTCCGGAAGTGGCCCTGCACGTAGCTCAGAAATCTCGTTTTCGGAGTGTCGGGCCTCCAAGGGTTGGGGGTGTCGATGAACATCATCTGCAGGCGATCGCGGTGAGCCTCCAACAACGCATCATCCTCCGAGCGATCCATCCCTTCCCAGAGGTTGCCAATAATCACGTTGGAAGCGGGCCGTTGAGCGGCCCAAAAATACACACTCGCTAGGCCGAAGCGGGGGACGAAACAGTCGGAAGAGAAGCGGACGTTAGCGGTCACAAATTCATAGAAGGACTTGTCCTTTTCCGACATCCGCATCCCGTGAGATCCGGCAAGGGCAACGGGTTCTAATCCCAAATATTTCTCCGCCGCTAGCCATGTCGCTCGCAGGCTCAAGACGATCGCCAGGCTGACGAATGCCAGCTTCAGAACTCCTCCGGAAATGGGAGCCGTCTGGCCGCGTTGCGAGCGAATCTCGCAATGCGTGTCGTGCAACAACAGGGCGCCCCCGATGAGCATCAAGACTACAAAGACGGGAGCCTGAAAATCCGTTCCGTGAAAAGTGAGATTTCGTGTGGCTGACATCGGGAACAGGTTGCCCGCGACGTGCAAACAGCATGCAGCCACGATCAGCACCCGCGCCAACCAGTCAAACGGATTTACAGGTGAACTTTGAGGAATCGCGAAGACGATCCACATCAGAGGCAACAGCCGACCGACCCAGACCGCATCATCATGTCCGAATAGCGCGATTCCAAGAAAAGCGCAAGCCAAGACCAGCCGCAGGGGCCATAGCGTGAGTCGCCGTCTCGACGACGCCCAGAGGGCGAGCGCCGCCGCGGTGGCCCCGACGAGCGCCCAGACGCAAGTCAGACTGGGCAAAATCCAGGTCTTTCCCAGGAGAGGACAGGTCCGCGTACTTCCCAAAATGAATATGGGTGCGACGGTCGCCAGCCATGCCGAGGTGCGCATCACGCGGTGAGGAATTTTCCATTCAATGAAGCTCCCTCGTGCCTGCCACAGATCGCGGAGCGCAGCGACTGCTCCCAACACCATCAGCAGGCTGCCGTAATGAACCTGGCCCGCGGGCATGGGATAGATCTGCAGGGCCTGCAGGCAAATCGAGAATGCAAGGAAGATGCGGACAAACGGATTGGGGTCAGATGGCCCGACCCGGAAGAGCGGCACCAGGATGAGCCACGTCAGCGGGAGCGCCCAGCCGAGCCACCAGCCGTCGAAAAATGTCGCGGTGAAGACTCCCGCCAATGTCGCGCCGATGTAAATGCTCCGCAAGGTCAACAGAAGCATTGCAGGAAGGACGTCCGTCGAAAGGGCGATCATCCCAATCAACGCCGCGCAAACTGACCAGGCGAGCATTGCGTTTGCCAGCAGCAACGGGGAGCCATAATTCGGTCCTCCATACTCGCTGGCAGGCCGAATAATCAGCGACATGAGCATCCCGTTTACGGTGCTGCCGTGCCACAGCGCGAAGCCGATGCATGCGGTCGATGTCGCGAGAACGCCGAGACCACAGATAATGAGATTGGCGGCGGCAATCGTGCCCCGCTCTTTCTTGCGGAAGATCGCAAAACAGCAGGGCAACAGCGAAATCGTGATGAGCAGGCAAAACGGCAGGAAGCCCTGATCGAAGCGCGATCTCATGAGCACAGACGGCAGCGCGAGCCCGCCCAACGCAACCGAGGCGCGCACAGCCTGCCAGAAAGGTCCCGGCCGCGGAAGAAGCGAAAGCACCGAGGCAGCCAGTGCAACCCCAAAGAAGACTCCGATGTTTATCTTGGTAAAAAGCATGAGCCCGCCGATTCCGCCAAGCATGAAGAGGGCGGTTCGCCTGCGCGATTCCGTGGCTGCAATCCACACGGCCGCCGCCAGGAGGGCGGTGGTCAATTCTTGGGGGTGCCCCGGTTCGCGACAGAAGACACGCAAGTGAATCGTCGCCGCGACAGCCACAAGGACGGCCGCTTCGCTCGCCCAGCCCGTCCCAGCGGCAAGGCGCGCAGCGCTTGCAGCTAAGAGTCCGACCGTGATCCACCAGGCAGCCAGGGTCAGAAGAGCAGTCACGTCGTGCGTGAGCGGCAATCCAAGAACGGAAAAGAACAGCCATCGGCTGAGAAAATAAGCCGGTCCGTACGGGCAATGGACCTGATCGTACAACACGTGACCGTCGAGCAAGTGCTGGACGTACAGCAGCATCTTGCCTTCGTCATCGTAAGACTCGAACGTGCTGAACAGCGTGAGAAATGAAAAAGCGGCACAGCAAGCCGCCGCGCCGGCCGCCAGCGCTATCAAAGGCGCCAACTCGACGATGAGTCGTCTCGAGGGCAGAACACGCGCCCGCAATGGGCCGCGCGATTCCGGATTTTGACTGCCTGCAGAATCTTCGGGAAGAGACGATTCCTGCACGATTTGGGCCGATTTAGCGCACTGCCGCGGAAGGGATCATTTCTTGGATCGCACCGCTCGTGTCCATCCGGCGCGTGCGTGAAGAGCAATCTGGCTCCATCTGCATTATCCCTGACCGCCGGGCACCGTCAAACGCATGTCTCCGGCCGCCGACGGCGGCTCGCGCGCCCACTTCGTGCGGAGTAAACACGACCGGGCGGGCTATTCACACGGCAGGCGGGCCAAATATCATGGAGGGGATGTGGGGCGATCGGTCGCTGAAGGTCTAATGTCTATTTTTTTGATTCGGGGATCGCGTTGGAGCTACGCGGGCGGAAAATTCTCGTCACGGGTGGCGCGGGCTTTATCGGCTCCCACCTAGTTGATGCTCTCGCGGATTGCACGGTCCGCGTCGTTGACGACTTCTCGACGGGCCGCCAGGAGAATCTGGAGCACCGCCTCGGCCAAGGCCGACTCGAAATCATCCGCGGCGATTTGCGGGATCCGGCGCTGCTGCCCCAGATCTTGCAAGGCGTCGACGTGGTGTTTCACCTGGCGTGCCGCGGCGTGCGGCACTCGATCGGGCATCCGCTCGAAAACCACGAGGTGAACGCGACCGGCACCTTGCAGCTGCTCGAGGCGGCCCGTCGCGCCCGGGTTCAGCGATTTGTGCACGTCTCGTCGTCGGAAGTGTATGGCACGGCTCAGTCGGCCCCGATGGATGAAAGTCATCCGACCAGTCCCGAAACGGTCTACGGGGCCTCAAAGCTGGCTGGCGAATGCTACGCGCGCGCCGCGCATCAGACCTACGGCTTTCCGACGGTCATCGTGCGTCCGTTCAATAACTTTGGTCCCCGCAGCCATCACGAGGGAGATTCCGGCGAGGTCATTCCCCGGTTTGTCGTCTGGGCTCTTAACGGGCAGGCGCCTGTGATTTTCGGTGACGGCACTCAAACGCGCGATTTCATCTACGTTGAAGACACGGCCTACTGGCTGCGGCGGGCGGCAGAATGCGATGCGCTGATCGGTCAAACAGTCAATCTCGGCTCCGGCACCGAGACGTCGATTCGCGAACTCGCCGATCTCGTTTACGACGTTACGTGCGGGGCGCCGATTGCTCCCGAATTCCGGGCACCGCGGCCCGGCGACGTGCGGCGACATGTGGCAGGCATCGCCAAAGCGCGACGAATGCTCGGATTCGAGACTCGAATTTCGCTGCGCGAGGGGATCGAAAGAACTGTTGCGTACCTGCGTTCCAGGGGCGACGATGTGGGCAGTCTGCTTGCCGAGACCCAAAGTATTAATTGGGTGATGAGCGACGGCGAAGCTTCCTCACAAGCGCGCGAAAGCGGGAAAGCATCAGCGTGATACCGATCACGAAGCCTTATTTCGGCCCAGAAGAAGCCCAGGCGGCGGCGGCCGTCATCGAAAGCGGATGGGTCACGCAGGGACCGAAGGTCGCAGAATTCGAACGGGTCGTTGCCGACTACTGCCAGACTGCGGAAGCGGTGGCGGTGAGCAATTGCACGGCGGCTTTGCATTTGTCGCTGTTGGCACTGGGCGTCGGTCCCGGAGACGAGGTGATCTGCCCGTCGATGTCGTTCATTGCGACGGCCAATTCGATTCGTCACGCCGGTGCGACGCCCGTTTTTGCCGACGTCGATTGCCAGACCTACAACCTCGACCCGGACGCCACCGAAGCAGCGATCACACCGCGAACCAAGGCAATCCTGGTCGTGCACCAGATTGGCATGCCGGCCGACATCGACCGCTTCCTTGCGATTGGAGCCCGGTACGGAGTCAAGATTCTAGAGGATGCCGCCTGTGCCTTCGGCGCCCGATACAAGGGCCGGCCGATCGGCGGACACAGCGAGTTGGCTTGCTTCAGCCTGCATCCCCGCAAGCTCATCACCACCGGCGAAGGCGGCATGATTACGACCAATTGTCGCGAGCACGCGCAGCGCTTGCGGCTGTTGCGGCAACATGGCATGAGCATTTCCGACGCGGTCCGCCACGCCTCGAATCAGGTGCTCACCGAGCAGTATGTTTGCGTGGGCTACAACCAGCGGATGACCGATATCCAAGCGGCCATCGGCGTCGAGCAGATGAAAAAGCTCGATTGGATCGTGCGTCGGCGGATCGAATTGGCCGGCCGCTATACGCAAGCCCTGGCCACTCATCCCTGGTTGACGCCGCCGCATGTTCCTGAATTCGCGCAGCCGAATTTTCAGAGTTATGCCGTTCAGATAAAAAAGGACGCTCCCTTTGGACGCGACGAGCTGATGCAGAAGCTGCTCGACCGCGGAATTGCCACGCGTCGGGGGATCATGCTGTCGCATTTGGAGTCCCCCTATCGGAAGTCTGCAACCGATCTCCCACAATCGGAACAAGCCAGCGCCCATTCGCTCTTGCTACCCTTATTCCCACAAATGGAAATCGGTGATCAAGACGTTGTGATCAATGCCTTGCGAGAGTGCGCAACGGCGCGTCCCTTGTTCGCGCAGTCCCGTCCATGAACCTGCCGAATTTCCTGATCGCCGGCGCGCCGCGTGCCGGAACAACGTTCCTCTACGAAATTCTTGACGAGCACCCGGACGTTTACCTGGCCAGGCCCCGCAGCCCCGAACCAAAGTTTTTTTTGGTTGACGAAGAATTCCAAAAAGGCCTCGGCTATTACTCGGAGAGGTATTTCGCGGGTGTGGAGGGCCAAACGGCGGTCGGAGAGAAATCGACGAATTATCTGGAAAATCCGCACGTGGCAGGTCGCATCCGTTCGCTGCTGCCGGGCGTCAAACTGCTCTTTACACTCCGAAATCCGATCGAGCGCGCGTTTTCGAACTACCTCTGGTCCCAAAAAAACGGCCTCGAAACTTTGTCTTTTGCCGACGCTGTGGAGACCGAGCAGGCCCGTGAAGCCGAGTACCCGCATGCCTATCGCTACTCGCGGCCCTTTTCCTATGTGTCGCGCGGTCTGTACGCCGCACATTTGCGGCCCTATCTAGACGCTTTTCCTTCGGACCAGATCAAAGTGGTCCTGCTCGACGATCTCGAAGAAAAGCCCCAGGTCGAACTCGACGCGATCTGCCGGTTTTTGGGTGTCCGGGCCCTGCAGTCGTCGGACAACTTACATCGCCGCGTCAATAGTGCTCGGGTCGGCAATGAGCAGATCGGGGAAGCCACTCGTGCCAGGTTGCAAGACGTTTTCCGTGATCCCAATCGGGAATTGGCCGACCTCTTGAAGCGGGATCTCTCCCATTGGTCGTAGCGGACGAGCAATTCAATCTGATTTGCCTCACGGTCGACGTTGAGTGGGCGCACCCCGACGTTCTGCACGACCTGGTCGAAACCATCAGTGCCCGCGGTCTCGAGGCGACGTTCTTCTCGACGCACGCCGGAGTCCAAGTGCCCGGCCACGAGCGGGCTCTGCACCCGAATTTCCTGCGTTCGGGTGAAACGATGCGACGACTGGGCACTGCAGCTGCCGCGATGACCGATGTCGACGTCTACCGCCATGTGATCGAGACAACGCACAGCTTCTGTCCCGAGGCGGTGGGAGTGCGCGGTCATCGGCAATTTTTCGACTCAACGCTCTTGCCGATCTACAAAGAATGCGGATTGCGATACGACAGCAGCCTGTTCCTCCCGCTGGCGGAGGGCTTGGCGCCCGTTATGAAGCCGCACGACATTCTCGAGTTGCCGATTTATTACATCGACCACAGTGACCTCAACGCTCGCTATACCGATTTCGACGTCGCCGCGCTTGGGCTCGATCGACCGGGGTTGAAAGTGTTCGACTTCCATCCCAACACGGTCTTCATCAACGCGGCTACGAATGGGCAGTACGATGCCTCGAAGACCCACTATCACGACCCGAACAAACTGCTGGCGATGCGACAATCAGGCGCCGGCGCGCGAACTCTCTTCATCCAGCTTCTCGATTTCATCGCGAGCCAGCGCCGACCCACCGCGACTCTCGCAGACGTCGATCGACGCTGGCGTGCGGCCACAGTGAAGCAACGGTGATCCGGGCGAAACACGGGCAGAGCCTTCGATGCAGATCACCGTTTACACCGATAAGCACCGCGCCCTGTGGTCCCGATTTCTCGCAGGGTCGGTCAACGGCACCCTTTTTCACAGCCAAGAGTTCCTCGACTACCACCCCGCGGGTCGATTTTCGTGGCATCACCTCATCTTCGGCAATCCGGGCGAGCCCTTGGCGGTGATGCCGGGAGCCGTTCACGTCGATGCAAACGGCAAAACAACCTATCGCTCCCCCTCCGGGGCGACGCTTGGCGGACTCGTCTTACGGCCTCGGCTGAGCCTTTCACAAACGATCGAGTTGGTCCAATCTTTGGTCGCGTACGGGCGCGAGTCGGGCTGGTCGTCGATCGTCTTGGGGACGGTGCCCCCGCTTTATTGGCGGACGCCGGACGACGCGCTGGAATTCGTGCTCCGCGACGCCGGCTTTGTCAGCACGCCCCAGCTGATGTTTTATGTGCCTTTGAAGCAAGCGGGGTCGGAGGCAGACTTGCTCCAGCTGGTTCCGTCGGCAAAACGGTGGGAGTTTCGCAAGTCGCTACAGCAAAGTTTGGAAATCCGCGCAGCCGAAACTCCCGATCAAATCGCGCAGTTTTATGAAGTCCTGAGGATCAACAAGGCCGCACATGGCACCCAACCCGTACACTCTCTCGAAGAGTTGCGGGGGCTTAGGCAGCGTTTTCCCGATCGCATCCGCATCCTCTGCGCGATCAAAGAGGGAGAGACGTTAGCGGGAATTTATCGCGTTGCTGCGACCCCGCGCGTCTCGTACACTCAATATATTGCCGACCGACCCGATTCTCGGGACGTGCAAGCAACCCGCTTTGTGCTGTTTCACACCCTCCAAGAACTCGTCCAGGCCGGGGTCGAATTCCTCGACTTGGGCCCGTCGGTCCAATTGCCCATCGTTCGCCGGGGTGGCGTCGTCTTTAAGGAGTCGGTCGGTGGGTTCGGCTGCGAGCGTCGGGAGTGGATTTTGGGACTGTCGCAGCCCCAGGCCGGTTGACCCCAAATCCTTTTTCCACAGTCGCCCGAGCGCTCGACGATGATGTCTCCGAAGTCACGACTCAGCATCATCATCCCGGCGTTCAACGAAGAAGAAAATCTGCCGGAGATCGTCACGCGGCTGCACGCGCTCGATCCGGCGCTGGCTGAGCGCGGGCTCGAACTGGAGATCGTCGTGATCGACGACCACTCCAGCGACGCCACCTGTCAGGTGGGAAAGGCTCTGGCAAGCAAGCACTCCGGCATGCGCTATGTGCGGCTCTCGCGTAATAGCGGCTCGCATATCGCCTGCGCTGCCGGACTGGACCAGTGCACGGGCGACGCGGCCATCGTGATGGCGGCCGATCTGCAGGATCCCCCCGAAATCGTGCTCAAGTTGGCTGATGAATGGCAACGGGGCAACGACGTCGTCTGGGCCGTCCGCTCCAAGCGCGAGGGGGAATCGTGGAGCACGTTGCTCACGTCGTGGCTATTCAACTCGCTCATGAAGCACGCCTTTCCCGATCTCCCGCGGAAGGGGGCCGATTTTGTTCTCGTCAGCCGCCGCGTGATCGACGCGTACAACGCGATGCGCGAGAAAAATCCGAACATCAACCTGGCATTTCGCTGGTGCGGATTCCGGCAGTCGTCATTCGAGTACGTGAAGCAAGCACGTCACGCGGGCAAGAGCCGTTTCACTCTGGCAAAGAAGCTCAAGGTTTTTGTCGACTCGATCGTCGGCTACAGCTACGCGCCGCTGCGCGTGACGGCGGTGCTCGGTGCGAGCCTGTTCGTCGTCGGTTGCGTCGCCGCCTTGGCGGCCGTTGTCGGGCGACTTGCCGGAGCTTCCTGGGCCACGTTTGGCATTGCGATGGTTCTGGCAGTGACGCTGGCGGGACAAGGCATCACGCTCGTGGCGCTCGGCCTGCTCGGGGAATATACGTGGCGGGCACTCGATGAAGCGCGCGGTCGGCCACGTTATCTGATCGAAGAATCCGCCGGACCGACAGCCGTCGATTCGGCCGCGCGGAACGCATCCCGCGAACCTGTCATCGAACAGAAATTGCGGGTTGCAAGGCAGGAAAGTTGGGAAGGCCGATGAGCGACTCGCGAACGATCGGCATCGCCGTGATTGGGTGTGGGTATTGGGGGCCCAACCTGGTCCGCAATTTCTCCGTCTGCGCGGGCACGCGGGTCGTGGCGGTTTGCGACAAGGACGTCGGCCGGCTCAAGCGTGTCGCCGCGATTTGTCCCACCGCCAAGCTAACCGGCAGCTTCGACGACGTTCTGCACAACCCCGAAATTGAAGCCGTGGCGATTGCCACTCCGGTGGCCACTCACGTTCACCTGGCCACGGCCGCACTGGAAGCCGGCAAGCACGTGCTGGTCGAAAAGCCCCTGGCGGGGAACGTCCGCGACGCGGAACTGCTCGTTCGCAGGGCCGCCGAGGCCGGCCGCATCTTGATGGTCGACCACACGTACCTCTACAGTCCGGCGATCCGCAAAATCAAAGAGCTCGTCGACAAGGGGGAGTTCGGCGAGCTCTTTTACATCGACAGCGTGCGGATCAATCTCGGCCAGTTCCAAAGCGATATCAACGTCCTCTGGGACCTGGCTCCCCACGATCTCTCGATTATCGACTACTTGCTCGGCCGGATGCCGCGCAGCCTGGCCGCGATGGGCGTCTCCCATACATCGAGCGAGCTGGAGGACGTGGCTTACTTGAATCTCGACTTCGGCAACTCGTTGATGGCCACCTTTCACGTCAATTGGTTGAGCCCGGTAAAGCTGAGGCACACGATCATCGGCGGCAGCAAGCGGAGCGCCGTTTACAACGATCTCGATCCGGTCCAGCCGATTCAGATTTACGACAGCGGGATCCAGCTCGGCCAATCCTCGGAAGCACGATACGGCGCGCTGGTGAGCTACCGCATGGGAGACATTTGGTCTCCTTACGTGTCGCGCAGCGAAGAGCCCCTGCAGAATGTCGTCCGCCATTTTGCCGACTGCATTCTGCAGAACAAACCGCCGCTCACCGACGGCGAATCAGGGCTGCGGGTCGTGCGGATCCTCGAGGCGGCCCAGCGCAGCATCAAGGCGCAAGGCGGCCGCATCACCTTGTGATCACTTTCGTCACGTCTCAATGATGAACAAGCTGCGCCTGGCGGTTGCGATTCTGCTGACCGCTCTTGTCCTTCCGGTCTGCTGGGGCCTGGCACTTATCGCGGCCTCGACCGGAGGTCGCAGCATTGGCGCCTATACGCTCATTTCGCTCGCGGCAACCTGTGTCGTCGTTGCCCTCAATTTTCACTTGAGTGGCCGACCGTCGTCCAAAGTTCGCGGATTCGCGGTGTTTGGCGCGGCCTTGATTCTCTGGGCCGCGGTCGTCGCCGGCTGGGTTGCCTTCTCGAACGGGCCTGCGCTTCCCGGTTGGCTCGTCTTTTTGGGGCTTTTTCCGGCCACCTTGTGGATCGCCTGGAGCGCCTGGATGTTCGTGGCTCCCCTGCGGTGGAGCCTACGGTTGGGTACGTTGACGCTGTTCGCGTTATTGATCGCGCCGTTCGTCTATTACTTCCAGATTGAGGGAGCCACCGTCAACGGACGCATCGACTTCGATCTTCGACCGCCGCACAGCCTCAGCCGAGTGGTTCGCTCCGCATTCGCCAAGCTCACGGGCCGGGAAATCGTCCTTCTTCCCAAGAGCGAATCTCCGCCGCCTGCCGCGGTGACCGGCGTCAGGAGCCGCTATACCAAGTACGAATATCGAATCCCGATGCGGGACGGCAAACAGCTGTTTACGGCGGTTTATGTTCCGAAGGATGACGCAAAGCCTTATCCAATCCTGCTTTATCGGACCCCCTACAGCATCCGACCCTACGGCGCCGATCAATTCCGCGAGCAGCTTGGTCCTTCGCCCCAGTTAGAGAAATCGGGCTACATCTTCGCTTATCAAGACGTGCGCGGCCGCTGGATGTCCGAGGGAGAGTTTGTGCACATGCGGCCGTGCAAAGACGTGAAGACGGGACCCGCCGACGTCGACGAAAGTACGGACACCTACGACACCATCGACTGGCTGCTCAAGCACGTGCCCAACAATAACGGCAAGGTCGGCCTGTGGGGCATCTCCTATCCCGGGTTTTATGCGGCCGCCGGAATGATTGGCGCGCACCCCGCGCTGTTGGCCGTCTCTCCGCAAGCGCCGATCACGGACTGGTTCATGGGGGACGACTGGCACCACAACGGTGCATTGATTCTCGCGCACATGTTCAGCTTCATGTCGCGAAACGACAGGCCTCGTCCCATTCCGACCAAAACGCTCGACACGACCTTCGACTACAAGACACCCGACGGCTACGCCTTTTTCATGAAGCTCGGTTCGTTGCTCGACGCCGGCCGACACTACCTCCGCGGCAAATCCACATTCTGGGATGAGTCGCTTCAGCACGGCACTTACGACGATTTTTGGAAGTCGCGGAATCTGCGACCACACATTCAGCACATCCAGCCGGCGGTGCTCACGGTGGGAGGCTGGTTCGACGCTGAGAACCTCTTTGGGTCGCTGGAGGTGTTCCGCGCCCTTGAGAAGAATTCGCCCGCGACGACCAGCGAGCTGGTGATGGGACCCTGGTCGCATGGCGGCTGGGCCGAGACCGACGGCGCGGCGCTGGGAGACGTTCACTTCGACACCAAGACCTCGGACTTCTACCGCAGCGAAATTGAATTCCCATTCTTCGAGCACACCCTGAAGGGCAAGCCCCAGCCGCAGTGTCCAAAGGCTTGGATCTTTGAGACCGGCACCAACGTCTGGCGAAAATGGGCGAGCTGGCCCCCCCCGAACGCGCGCCCAAAGTCGCTCTATTTCCGCGAGCAGGGAAAACTGAACGAAGCTTCCCCGGCGGCCGCGGACGAGAAGTCGGCGGACGAGTGGGACGAATACGTCAGCGATCCGTCACGTCCCGTCCCTTACACCGAAACGATCGTTGCCCGCATGACCAAGGACTACATGACGGGCGACCAGCGATTTGCGTCGCGCCGGCCTGATGTGTTGGTCTACGCCAGCGATGTGCTGGAGAAAGACGTGACCATCGCCGGACCGATCCAAGCCGATCTGTTCGTTTCGACCACAGGGACCGATTCGGATTGGATCGTCAAACTGATCGACGTTTACCCGGACGACTACCCCGAACGTCCCGGGTCCGACACCCGGATGGGTGGCTATCAGCAACTCGTTCGCGGCGACGTCATGCGCGGCAAATTTCGCGAAAGTTTTGAAAAGCCTCAGCCGTTCGTTGCGGGTAAGCCGGAGAATTTGAAATTCACCTTGCAAGATATCTGCCACACGTTTCGGTCCGGACATCGGATCCTGGTGCAAGTGCAGTCGACGTGGTTTCCCTTGGTGGACCGCAACCCGCAGACGTTCATGGACATCTACCGCGCGCAGCCCAAGGACTTTCACCCCGCAACACAGCGGGTCTACCATTCACGCAACAGGGCGTCGCGACTTTCCGTCCTCGTTCTGCCGTGAGCGACTCGGAGCAAGGAGCCTTCTGCCGGCGCGGGGCAAATTCGTCGATTTCCGCTGCTTGCGAAGCCTAAGTCGCCGCCATAGGATCGACCAACAGTTCATTTTTGCGTGCTTCACATGCCCATCGCCGACAGCGTCAAGCTCGCCGCCAACGTCTCCATCCCCCAGCCATCGCTTGTCAATTTGTATGGCTGCAGTGTGGGAGAGGAGACCAAGATCGGCACGTTTGTGGAAATTCAGAAGAATGCCCGTGTCGGTCGGAGGTGCAAGATCTCCTCGCACAGCTTCATTTGCGAGGGGGTGACGATTGAGGACGAAGTCTTTGTCGGCCACGGGGTGATCTTCACGAACGACATTTACCCGCGGGCGACCGATGATGCGGGACGCCTGCAGACCGATGCCGATTGGCAAGTGATCCCCACGCACGTCAAGTCCCGAGCCTCGATCGGCAGTCACGCGACGATCCTTCCCGGGCTGACGGTCGGAACCGGCGCGCTCGTCGGCGCGGGAGCAGTCGTCACCCGCGACGTGCCTGATTTTGCCATCGTCGTTGGCGTGCCAGCTCGCGTGGTCGGCGACGTGCGGACTCGTAACGTCCGCTCACACGCCGCAACCGCGCTCCGATCGAGTCAGGAGGACGTCCGGTCGGATCCGGCTGTTTAACATTTCTTGCCCCGGCACCGCCATCTCTTCGGGACCCGCGACAATGATTCCACTGGTCGACCTGCAAGCTCAGTACCGCAGCATCAAAGCCGAGGTCGATCTCGCTGTGGCCCGGGTCATGGAAAACGGGCAATTCATTTTGGGCCCTGAGGTCGAGGCATTTGAAACCGAGTTCGCCGCGTTCTGTGGGGCGAAGTTTGCCGTGGGCCTCAACTCGGGGACGAGCGCGCTGCACTTGGCGCTCTTGGCCGCGGGAATTGGGGTGGGGGACGAAGTGATTACCGTCCCGATGACGTTTGTGGCCACCGTCGCGGCCATTCTTTACACCGGGGCGCGGCCTGTCTTCGTCGATATTGATTCTCAGTCGTGCACGATGGATCCCGAGCGTTTGGAAGCCGCCGTCACGCCGCGGACCAAGGCGATCCTCCCCGTGCATCTTTACGGTCGCGTGGCAGAGATGGATCCGATCATGGCCGTTGCGAAACGCCACAATCTGCTGGTGATTGAAGACGCGGCGCAGGCCCACGCGGCGGCCTATCACGGGCGTAAGGCCGGGACGATCGGTGCGATTGGCTGCTTTAGCTTTTATCCGGGAAAGAACCTGGGCGCCTACGGGGAAGCGGGCGCCGTGGTGACCGACGATCCCGAGATCGCGCGCACGATCCGGATGCTGCGGAACTGGGGGCAGGAGCGGCGGCACCACCACGAACGCAACGGCTATAACTATCGACTCGAAGGGATGCAGGCCGCCGTCTTGCGCGTGAAGTTGCGACGGCTCGGCGACTGGACGGAAGCCCGCCGCGCGCATGCCCGTCTCTACGATCGCCTGCTGGCGGACGGCCCCGTGGCAACGCCCGCCGTCGCCCCGGACGGGCAGCACGTCTATCACATTTATGGCGTGCGGACGAACCGCCGAGACGAAGTTCTGGCCCAGCTCGAAAAGCAAGGAATTCAGGCATCCGTCCATTACCCGTTCCCCGTGCACCTGCAACGCGGTTACGCCGAGTTAGGCTATCGAGAAGGCGATTTTCCGGTCTCAGAAGCACTCGCCCGGGAAGAGCTTTCGCTCCCCTTATATCCCGAATTAACCGAGGAACAGATTCGCACAGTCGCGACTGCTGTTCGAAGCGCGACCCGGTGATCATCGGCCATCCGGTCACGCGCGCGAGCACTCGCCTAGTGGACGGGAAAGAAACTCTCCGCAGCACCAGCCCGACTGGTTTGTGACGCGCGCCGTCTCGCCCCTATGCCTTGCGGGCATAGGTGATCAGAAACGAGCCGAACCGGTCGCGCAAGAGCGGCAGATCAAAGCAGCGATCAAAGAGGTTGTAAGCCGGCAGGAACATGAGCGCCGCGCGGCTGGCGATGTGCTTGTACGTGATGCCGGAGATTGCCGAGACCTGCACTTCGATGAAGGGCTCGACCTGAAATGCCCGATAAAGCGCGGCTTTGGCCAGCGGCTCTTCGTTCTCGGTCACGCCCTTGGAGGAGTAAAAGGGGGACCTCTTGCAGCGATACATCCACATGGCGGGGTTGCCGCGATGCGGATCGCAGGCGAGGAGAATTCCGCCCGGTTTGAGAATTCGCCCGCACTCGGCCACGGTACGCGTCAGGTCGGGAAAGTGGTGCAGCACGGAGCTGAGAAAGACGACGTCGAAGTCCCCGGCGGGGAAGGGGGTCGCCTCGATGTCTCCCAAGTGAAAACTAATCTGCGGAAACTTGTGCGCGGCGCGTGCCACGCTCTGGGGCGAAATGTCGACGCCGTGCAGGTCGAAACCGTAGCGCTGCAGCCGCGACGTGAACGCACCTGTGCCACAGCCCAGGTCGACTGCCTTGAGAGTGCCCGGGCGGGAAGAGATCAACGGCTGCAGATGAGCGTCGAAGGCGCGCAGAATCCGCTCGTACCCGCGGTGAGTAAAGACTTCATAGTCGCGGTGCCGCGTGAGGTCGTCAAAAAAGGTAATCTCCGCCGATTTCTGCTGCGCGCCGGCCATTTTTTGTTGGGCGCCGTCGGTTTTCGGCTGTGCGGTGCTGGCTTTCTGAGCGGGGATCGAAGAGTTTGACAATGAAGCGTCGTTCCGAATCGAGATGCGTCGTTCCGAATGGGCTTCAACCGAGACAGTGAGGCGGGCACGGCGGCCGGCCTGCAGGCGTCATCGCGGACCGGGCGTTTGTCGGGTAATTTGCCAGAATACCATCCACTTCGACTTGCCGGAACCGAGGCGATAGAGACGGCCAATCGGCCGGCGCATGGCCCGATCAGCCGCCGACCGGGGGAACGCTCCGATCAGAAACGCACTAGGCTGCAAGGGTCGCTTCGACGTAGTATTTTCTAGGGTACCAGTAGATTATGTCGGTACCGGTTGGGTGTTGGCAGATCTGTCGACGTCCGCCAGTTTCTCTGAAGCCCTCTCAAGTCGCTGAGGCGTTCCGATATGGCCAGTCCCGTCGTCGAAATTGGAAACGGCACTCGAGCCGCCGCTCTGCCGGTGCCCGACCGGGCCGATCCGGCCACCACGGTGAGCGGGGTGCCGATTGCACCGCTCTACACGGGCGACGATCTGGCCCGCCTGGGAATCACCGAGTCGGCCACTATCGGGCGCCCCGGACAGTTTCCGTTCACTCGCGGCATCCACGAGGCCATGTACCGCGGCCGTCTGTGGACAATGCGGCAGTTCGCCGGCTTCGGCACGCCCCGCCAGACCAACGAGCGATTTCGCTTCCTGCTCGAAAAGGGCCAGACCGGGCTGAGCACTGCCTTCGACCTGCCGACCCTGATGGGGCTCGACAGCGACTGCCCGCAATCGCGGGGGGAAGTGGGCCGGCTGGGAGTGGCCGTCGACACCATCGACGACATGCGGCAGTTGTTTGCCGAGATCGACCTCGAGCAAATCAGCGTCTCGATGACGATCAACGCCCCCGCGGCCGTGATCATGGCGTTTTATCTCGCGGCCGCCCGCGAGGCCGGCTGGGATTGGCGCAAGCTCCGCGGCACCATCCAGAACGACATCCTCAAAGAATTCCACGCACAGAACGAAATCGTCTTTCCGCCCGAGCCGTCCGTGCGGCTGGTCATCGACCTGATCGAATTCTGCGCCGAGCACGTTCCCCAGTGGAACACGGTTTCGATCAGCGGCTATCACATTCGGGAGGCGGGTTCGACGGCCGTGCAAGAGCTGGCCTTCACGCTGGCCGACGGCATTCACTACGTCGAGCAGTCTCTGAGTCGCGGCCTCGACGTCGACACGGTGGGCCGCCGCCTAAGCTTCTTCTTCAACGCTCATAACGACGTCTTCGAGGAAATCGCCAAGTATCGCGCGGCCCGCTCCTTATGGGCCGACGTGATGCGCAACCGGTTCTACGCCCGTGAAGAATCGTCCTGCAAGCTGCGGTTCCACGCGCAAACCGCGGGCTGCTCGCTGCAGGACCGCCAGCCCGAGGTCAACTTGATGCGTGTGGCCTACCAGGCCTTGGCTGCGGTGCTTGGAGGCTGCCAGTCGCTGCACAGCAACAGCATGGATGAGACGCTGGCCCTGCCGTCCGAGCACGCCGTCACGCTCGCGCTCCGCACGCAGCAGGTGCTGGCGTACGAGACGGGGGTGGTCAACACGCCCGACCCGCTCGGCGGCAGCTACTTCGTCGAAACGCTCACCGCGCAGATGCGCAAGCAAGCCGAAGACTACTTCGAGCAGATCGACCACCAAGGCGGGATGCTGGCGGCGATCGATTCGGGATTCTTCCGCCGCGAAATCGCCGACGCGGCTTTCACCTACCAGAAATCGGTCGACAAGCGGGAGAAGATCATCGTCGGCGTGAATGCGTTCGAAGAAGACGAGCAGAAATCGATCGACATCCTGCAAATCGACGAAGGGCCGGAGGAGGAACAGCTCCGCAACTTGGCGCGGGCCAAGAAAAGCCGCAACAATTCGGCGGTCGAGCGGGCGCTCGCGGCAGTGAAGCGGGCGGCCGAACGGAAGGAAAACGTCTTCCCCGCGTTGATGGAAGCGGCGTCGGCCCGCGCTACGGTCTACGAAACGATGTCCGCCTTGGCGGATGTGCTGGGCCGGCTTGAGACGGGCGGGCTATCGTGATCGCACATGCGGCGTCGCCGAGGGTGGTGTTGGCGAAGATCGGGCTCGACGGACACGACCGCGGTGTGAAGGTCGTGGCCCGCGGTCTGCGCGACGCCGGCTTTCACGTGATCTACGCCGGCCTCTGGCAGCCGATCGAGGCGGTCGTCCAAACCGTACTGGACGAGGACGCCGACTGGCTGGGCATCAGCCTTTTGAGCGGCGCCCACATGACGCTCATCCCGCCGCTGATGGACAAGCTGCGGCAGAACGGTCTCGACCGCGTCGGCGTGCTCATCGGCGGCATCATCCCGGAAAAAGACGTTCCGAAGCTGCTCGAGCTGGGCGTGCGATCCGTCGCCGGACCCGGCACCACGATTCCGGAGATTGTCGAGCGGATGCACCAACCGGAAGAGCATCCGGCGGTCGAGGACCTGATCCGCCGTTTTCGCCAAAAAGATCGCCGCGCGCTGGCCCGCTTGCTGACGCTGGCATCGCGGGGCGAAGCGCTCGACGCGCTGCGGCACGAATTGGCCGAGCGGCCGAAGAGTTGTCGAGTGGCCGCCTTCACCGGCAGCGGCGGCGTGGGAAAGAGTAGCCTGATCGGCCGGTCGGTCGAGCTGCTGCGCTCGCGGAACCAGTCAGTGGCCGTGCTGTGTTGCGACCCGGAAAGCCCGCTCACCGGCGGCGCGCTCCTGGGGGACCGATTGCGGATTGCCAAGCCGGCCGACGACGCAGGCGTCTTCATCCGCAGCCTGGCCACGCCCGGAGGGCAGCAGGCGATCGCCAAGAATCTCGACGTGATGATGGCCCTGCTCGCGGCCTACGGCTTCGACACGGTGATTCTCGAAACGGTTGGAGCTGGTCAGGGAGACACAGCCGTCCGCGAGCAAAGCGACGTGCTGGTGGTCCTGCTGCAGCCGGAATCGGGCGACGAGCTGCAATGGGAAAAAGCCGGCCTGCTGGAAGTGGCCGACATCGTCGTGGTGCACAAGGCCGACCTGCCGGGATCCGACCGGATGGCGGCCCAGGTCCACGAGCATCTGAATTTACCGGGCGCTCGCCCGATTCCCGTACTCAAGGCAAGCGCGGCCAAGGGGCAGGGACTCGAAGAATTATGGGCGAAGATCGAAGAGCCGCGGGGCTGAACGGACTGCCGTTTTCGACTCAGCGAATTCGCGGACGTGCCGATTACGACCGCGCGCGCTCCGAGTTCCGCTGGCAATGCCCGGAGAATTTCAACTTCGGGTTCGACGTCGTCGATGGGTGGGCGGCCACCTCGCCGAACCACACCGCGCTGCACTGGGTCGGTCCGCGCGGCGAGCAAACGATTACGTACGGCCAGCTCGCCGATCGCTCCGGTCGCTTCGCGCGGGCCGTCCGGTCGCTGCCCATCGCACCGGGCGATCGCGTGCTCGTCATTCTGCCTCGTGTGCCCGAGTGGTGGGAGGCTTTGATCGGCTTGCTCAAGGCGGGCGTGATTGCCATCCCGGGCACCACCCTGCTCACTCCCAAAGATCTGGCCTATCGGATCGAATTGGCCGGAGTCACCGCCGTCATCACTGACGTGGAAGGTGCCGAAAAAATCGACGCGATGGGCAACGCGCCGACGGGGCTCAAGCAGCGAATTCTCGTCGGCACAGAGACGCGGCTTGGCTGGCAGTCGTACGCCGAGCTGCTGGCGGCCCAACCGGCGCCGCTGGAGCGATTGGCCACGCGGTGCGACGATCCGGCTCTCGTCTATTTCACGTCGGGCACGACGGGCATGCCGAAAATGGTGCTGCACACGCACGCCAGTTACGGCATCGGCCATCAGATCACCGGGCGATTCTGGCTCGATCTGACGCCGGATGACCTGCACTGGAACGTGTCGGACACGGGCTGGGCCAAGGCTGCCTGGTCGAGCGTCTTCGGGCCATTGGGTTGCGGGACGAGCCTGTTCGTCCATCATACGCCGGGCAAGTTCCAACCGTCCGACGTGCTCGACTGTCTCACGCGCTATCCGATCACGACGCTGTGTGCGGCCCCGACAATTTATCGCTTCCTGGTGAAGCTCGACCTGAGCTCGTTTCGACCGGCGGCGCTCCGGCACTGCGTGGCGGCGGGCGAGCCCCTCAATCCCGAAGTCATCAACGTCTGGAAGCAGGCGACCGGCCTGACGATTCGCGACGGTTACGGCCAGACCGAAACCGTGCTCGTCTGCGGCAACTTCCCCGGAGTGAATGTGAGGCCCGGCTCGATGGGGCTGCCGTCTCCCGGTTTCGACCTGGCCGTGATCGACGACGAAGGCCGTCGCAAGCCTGTCGGCGAAGACGGCGACCTGGCACTCCGGATCGAGCCGGAGCGTCCCCTCGGCTTGTTCCAGGAATACTGGCGTGACCCGCAAGCCATGGCGAATGCCTTTCGGCAGGGCTGGTATCGCACCGGCGATTGCGGGCATGTCGACGCCGAGGGCTATTTCTGGTTCGCCAGCCGCGCCGACGACGTGATCAATAGCTCGGCCTATCGCATCGGGCCGTTCGAGGTGGAGAGCGCGCTCGTCGAGCATCGGGCCGTGGTCGAAGCGGCCGTCGTCGGCAAGCCCGACTCGGAGCGCGGCGAAATCGTCAAGGCTTTCGTCGTGCTGGCCAAAGGGCACATAGCCTCGGAGTCGCTCAAGCACGAGCTGCAAGAGCACGTCAAACACACGACCGCGCCCTACAAATATCCGCGCGAGATCGAGTTCGTCGACGAGCTGCCCAAAACGGTCAGCGGCAAAATCCGTCGCGTCGAGCTGCGCAATCGCCATTGAGCCGACGAGTCGTTCAGCAACCTGGCCATCCTCGTTATTGCCGATCTCGAAAATCGACCCGGGATCATCCGCGCCAACGACCAGTCTCTGTGCAGCCACGAGACGTATCTGGTCGTCAATCAACCGTTGCAGAACCGAGCGCCGGGGCGGCCGAAGAGCCGTTTCATGCAAGTGTGCGGCCTCGGGATGGGGGCCATTGGCGGAGCGATACCCGCCCTGTCGGCCGTCCGGCTCAAGCCGCTCGAGGCCCTGCGGTAGCGCGGCCGGCGGAGTTCGGCGGACACTCCGCGTCTTGATTGCTCTTTGCGACTTCGGGCAGGCGGAATACATTGGGGATTCCGAGTCTTTTGGGACCGTACCGATGACCGAGCAATTTGCGGCCGCGCCCGAGTTCACCGCCAGCGAACTGCGCCCGTACACGCGGGCCTGGTACGAGGCCCAGCGCCGCGCGCTCGGCGAGGCCGGCTGTCGGCAGCTGGGCTTTTACGAGATCCCCGAGCACCTGCTCCTCACGGTCGTGATCCCCGTCTACAACGAGGAAAATACGCTTCGCGACCTGGTCGAGCGGGTGTGCGCCGTCCCGGTCCGCAAAGAGCTGGTGCTCGTCGACGACTGCAGCAAAGACGGCACCCGCGACATCCTCCGCGAGCTGGCCGATCGCAAAGATCAGGATCCGCTCAACACCTTCTCGGTCCACTATCACGAGGTCAATCGCGGGAAGGGGGGAGCCCTGATGACGGGCTTCCGCGCCGCCCAAGGAGACGTCGTCATCATTCAGGACGCCGACCTGGAATACGATCCGTCGGAATTCCCGCGGCTCTTGCAGCCGATCGTCGAGGACAAGGCCGACGTGGTCTACGGCAGCCGCTTCCTGGGCGACCATCCGCACCGCGTGCTCTACTTTTGGCACTACCTGGGCAACAAGCTGTTAACGACCCTGTCGAACTGCTTCACCAATCTGAACCTGACCGACATGGAGACCTGCTACAAGGTCTTCAAGCGGGAGGTGCTCGAGTCGATTGGTCCGACGCTCCGCCAGAATCGCTTCGGCATCGAGCCCGAGATCACCGCCAAGATTGCCCGCCGCCGCTACCGCGTGTTCGAGCTGTCGATCAGCTACTCGGGACGGACTTACGAGGAAGGCAAACACATCGGCCTGAAGGATGCCTTCAAGGCCGTGTGGTGTATCGTACGGTACGGCCTGGCTGACTGAGTCACTTCGTCCGCAAGTCGGCCGTCCGCTCTTCATTCGCCGTCGGCATGATCGGCTTCCGCACACCGTTCTTGCGGAAGTGGCCCGTCTGGAGGTATCGCACTGTCGCGTCAATGGCTTCGGGATTGCTGGTCAGAAAGTGGTGCATGGCTCGCACCATCAGGAAGTCAGATGCTCCGGCGAGACGCGTACTTTCGACGCTGACGATCAGGTCGTTGTCGCCGGGAACGAGCGGGTTGTAGCCATCGGATCCTCGTCCGCCCGCGATCACGGCAAACTCGCACGGCGGAATCGGCAAACCGGCGATGGGGCTATTGTTGCCGGTCACCAGTTGCTGGCCGGCCGGTCCCATGATCAGCCGATAGGCGGCGTTTCTCCGCAGCATATCGGCCATTTCAGCCCCTCGGTTGGGCGTGCCCAGCATCACCAGCCGTCGGACACGAAGATCATCGTGGTTTTGAAACCAGGACCGCACGACCAGTCCGCCCATGCTGTGCACGACGAAGTCGATCTCCTCGACTCCGCGCAGCGATTGAATCACACGGTCGAGATACCCGGCCGCCTGCGCGATGTCGATCCGCGTGCTCGGGTAGTCGAAGGGGACGGGCATGTAGCCGGCTTTTTCCAGCGCGGGGTACATGGCGTTGAACGTCTTCGACGACTTCGTGATGCCGTGAATTTCGATGACCGCCTTGCCGGACATCGGCGGTAGCTTTTGCTTGACCTTCATCTCCTCGAGCTTGTCGCAGCAGGTTTTGTAGGAACCGAAGGCAAAGCGGTTGTCCCGCGGATCGAGCAGGCGGTAGTGTTCGGTGAAAACGTTCTGTTGAATCCGCCAGCCGCGGAAGAATCTGACGTCGCCCCAGAACTGCCGGCCGCCCATCGTCTTCATCATTTTGTCCCAGGCCGAATTCTTCCCGTGCTTCGGCATCGGCGGCAAGTCGTCGGTCAGCTCGGCCGTTTCGTCGGGGTCGTCACCGCTCTGGGCCAAAGCCGGCCGGTTTGCCCCGTGCATGAGGAGCAGGGCCAGCGCAACCACACAGCAAACTCGAGTGCAATTCCCGATGTTATTCCGCACGCGGATTCCTTCCTGCCGGACCGGGGACGGAGGCGAATCATAAGCAGATACGCCCACGTCGTCGCGGCCAGTTTGGATCCGAATCGGGAAAACCCGCGGGCACATTCGTGGGGCGTGACGAGCGTCCGCATATCACGCAGATTGAGCCAAATCTCACCGAATTGCCTGGATTTCCGGCTCTTCGCTGCCACCGGGCCACTTCGCGCGCGAAATCTTCAGCTAACGAATGGGTCACCTGATTGGCGCAGGTGATTGCACGGCGATCGCAGTGCGGCTACTGACCGGGGATCGGGCGGCCCGGCGGCGCGGGCGGGGGTTGATGCCAGTCCCAGGCCGATTGATAGCGGACATCGAGCCACGGCGTGTCGATCCGCTGATCGCCTTGGTTCTTGGAGATGAAGTAGGCGTTGAGCACACCGGTCACGAGCAGCGTCCGCTCGACGGGCCACGCCGGCTTGCCCGTGTGGATCATGTGTTCGATGCCCTTCACGAGGTAGGCAAAGTGCATGAACGGACGGGCCTCCTGCGTCCAGAAGAGGGACGATTCGATCTTGCCCGTGTCGGCGTCGCGCCAGGCGGCGGTGAAATCGATCAGATTGGACGCCCACAGCAGCCCGGCCTTCAGCCCATCGCGGTAAGTGATGACCACCAGCACCGGGTCTTTCACGAGCTTTTCCAGCGGTTCGCCCGGCTTCCCGAGTGAGTGGCGCCGCCGGGAGGTGGCCGCTTCGATCAGCGCGCGGCTGATCGTTCCATTCGCGAGCGCCTGCCAGACTCGCGGGCCCTCGAACGTCTGCACCGCCCGCACCCCCGTCTCGCCGCCAGCCCGTCGTTCGGCCAGGCACTGCACAATCTCCAGGCCGTGATAGCCGTACGCTTCGAGCGAACTATAAGCCGTGGCGACGACTTCGGAGACGTGGGAACCGCGGGCAACATCGACGGGCGGATAGCGCCACGTCAGGGGCAAGGTCGAGCCGGCCATCAAAGGTATGCCGCGACGGTGAGCCTGATCGTAGATCCATTTGGCATCTTCCCAGTTGTCTGCCAGATGCTTGTCGGTGTACACGGGCACTACTCGGTTGGACCTATCGCAAACGGCCAGGATTTCGCTGAACAGGCGCCGCTTGGGAAACATCACCTGGCCGGTCTTCGAGAGAGGATAGCGGCCGTGCTCGCCAATCAAGAGCACGCCATCGACGGCCAGCGATTTGCCGCCAAGCGTGAGGGCCTCCGCGGGCGTGTTGTAGATGGGGATGTGATGTGCGCGGGCGATCTCCAGGCCCACGGTCGAGGCGCCCGGCTGATCGACGTAGAGCGACACGAGCCGCAGCGCAGGACGCTCCCCCTTGTCGTCGAGCGTCATGGTCTGCAACAGCCGGCTGACGATCACGTCCGCATGGGAATTGTGGAAATAGGCCGTAACAAGCGCGGCGACTCTGGGCACCGGTTGCGGGCTGGGTACTGTGCGGATGTCCGCTGCAACCGACGCGGTCGCGGTGGCAAGCAGACAGGCGAGCAGACAACTGACGATGAGAACCCGGCAAACAATTCGCATAAAGGCCTCCCTCCTTAGCCTGCGATGCGGGCCACCTCTTCGTCAAGCACTCGCCCACATCCCCCGATCGTTGCATAATGTGGACCTGCGCGGAAAATGGCGGGGCAGGAACACTGGTTTCCGTAACGAGCGGCGAATCGGCGATGTCGACGATCAAACAGGGGATGCGTGCCGCGCGCCTGGGACTGCTCGCGAACATCGGCCTCGTGCTGCTCAAGCTGGTGACGGGCCTGGTGGGCAACTCGTACGCGCTCGTCGCCGACGCGATCGAGTCCTCGACCGACGTCGTTTCCTCGCTCATCGTCTGGCGCGGACTGCAGATCACCGGCAAGCCGCCGGACGACGAATATCGCTACGGCTACGGCAAAGCCGAATCGATCGCCACAGCTTTCGTCGCGTTGATGTTGATCGGCTCGGCGATCTGCATCGTGATCATGGCGATCCGCGAGATCATCACGCCGCACGCGTCTCCTTCGCCCTTGACCCTGATCGTGCTGGGAGGGGTGATCCTGGTGAAGGAGTTTTTGTTTCGCCGAGTGCTGGCCGTCGGAGAGGCAACCGCCAGCACGGCGGTCCTGGCCGATGCCTGGCACCATCGTAGTGACGCACTCACCTCCGCGGCCGCGTTCATCGGCATTACGATTGCCGTGTGGGGCGGCCCTGGGTGGGAAGCGGCCGACGACTGGGCAGCGATGGTGGCGGCCCTCATCATGACGGCCAACGCGGTCCGCATGATGCGGGCTGCCGTCGCCGACCTGATGGACCGCGTGCCCGAGATCGATCTCGTCGAGAAGATCGCCCAGGCAGCTCAAAGCACCTGGGGCGTGCTGGCCATCGAGAAATTGAGGGTCCGCAAGCTCGGAACCAAATACTCGGTCGACGTCCACGTGCAGGCTGACCCGGCGCTTTCACTCCGGGACGCCCACGTGCTCAGCGGCAAGGTCAAAGGCGCGGTCCGCGCGCAGGTGCCAGCCGTCGATGAAGTGCTCGTCCACATGGAGCCGTACGAAGCCGCCGCCGCGCCGCCGACTCCCGCCAGTCCGGTCAACGCCTGACGCTCGGCAAAGTCAGGACTCCTCGCGCGAACGACGGAAGCACAAACCGCGACGTTTCGCCGATCGCTCGCCACTACTCGGCGGTGGCCGGTTGCCCGGTGAAATAGGCCGGCGCGTGGCCGGCTTTCCACTTGATGTTGCAGCCGATGCTCGGCTTTTGGGTGGTCGGAACGGCCTTACCCAAGAGCGCGGCATCGCAAGCTGCGCGGAGGTCAGCGCCGGTCACCGGTTTGCCGTTGCTGGGCCGGCTGTCGTCGAATTGCCCGCGGTAGACGAGCCGATGCTGGCCATCGAACAGGAAGAAGTCGGGCGTGCACGCGGCGCCGTACGCCTGCGCGACTTCTTGCGACTCGTCGAAGAGATACGGAAATGTGTAGCCGGCCGATCTGGCTTCGGCCTTCATCCGCTCGGGGCTGTCGTCGGGATGCGTGGTGATGTCGTTGGAATTGATTCCCACGATGGCCAGGCCCTTCGCCTGGTATTCCTTACCGAAAGCGGCCAGGGCGCTGCGCAGGTGAATCACGAACGGGCAGTGATTGCACATGAAGATCACCAGCAAGCCGGACTTGCCGGAGAAATCCTTGAGCGACACGATCTTGCCATCGACGTTGGGCAACGAAAAGTCCGGAGCCCGTTCGCCCAGGGCCCGCATCGTGGACGCCGTCTTCACCATGACGTTTTCCTTTTTCCTGTCGCCAGAATTCGTGGAGGTTTCCGTTTGTGGGCCGCGCGACCGCCTGTCGGGAGCTCCGGTCAGCGCGGGGATCCCGTGAACTTGCCGAGCAGCGCCTTAACGATCGGCTCCGAGACGAAGCCGCGGAGCTTGTCAGCCGACTCCGCGTGCCCCAGTTGGGCGATCTGCTTGATCAGCGTGCTCGAAATGTGCGTGTATTTTTCGCTGGCCATGAGGAACACAGTCTCAATGTCGCTGGCCAGCACGCGGTTGGCGAGCGACATCGTGAACTCGCTCTCGATGTCGGTCAGCGTTCGCACGCCGCGGAGCATGACCGCCGCTCCGCACCGCCGCACGAAATCGACCGCGAGTCCGGTGAAGCACTCGACGTCGACATTGGGGTGCGCGGAGAGCACCGTCCGCGCCAGTTCCAGGCGCTCGTGCGAAGAGAAGAGTGCGCGTTTTTCCGTGTTGATGCCGATGCCCACCGTGATCCGCTCGAAGATGCCGGCCCCCCGTCGCACGATGTCCTCGTGTCCCAGGGTCAGCGGATCGAAACTGCCGACGTAGGCGGCATGCCGTGGGTTCAAAGCGCTGGGCATATCGCGGGCCTTTTTGTCAGAGAGTGATCCTATTGTTCCGGGTCGGTCCCATTTGCGGTAGGGACTTCCAGGGTCGTTAGCCGACCCGCCTTGGGGCGCGGACGAACGCGAATCACAGAAAAGAGACCGACGCCTTTCCCGGTCCCTGCACTGCCAATTTGACAGGCGGTGGAAGGCGGCGCGGCTGGAACATTGGCCTCAGAGTATCAACGCAAGTCAATTTAAGCAAACAATTTACAATGGATAGGCGGAGCCAAACCCGACACGAAATGCGCCGACTGGGGTCCGGTACAGCCTTTGCGTTCAATAAACCCCCGTTTGCGATAACGTTCGATTTGGCTGACATTTCCGTCGGAAACTCCAATGCCCGTTTTCCGTTGGGGCCATTCCTGGGACGCCTTTCACGACTTCGAGCGCGAGGTCGATCGGCTGCTGAGCAGCGTCAATTTCGCCTTTCAGGGCATTCGCCTGGGGCGGCAGTATCCGTCCGTGAATCTCTACGAGCTGCCCGACGAGTATTTGCTGACCGCCGAGCTGCCGGGTAGCAAGGCCGAGGATATCGAGTTGGCCCTGGGGAATGGTCTGTTGCGAATCAAGGGGCGCCGCTCGGAACCCAACGGTGTGCCCGAGGAGCGATATCGCCGCCAGGAGCGCTTTCGCGGTGAATGGGAGCGAACGCTCTCCCTCCCCGAGCGCGTCCGCGAGGAGGGGCTGACCGCGGAATTCGTCGATGGAATCCTCAGAGTGCGGCTGCCCAAGGGTGAGCAGGCCCAGCCACGGAAAATTCGTGTCAGCGAAAGCGCCGAGTAATCTGTCCTATGTCTCAGCCCGAAAATATCCCGGTGAAGCACGAGGAAACGCTGGCTTCCGCCCCGCCGGTTCCTTCTTCTGCTCAGGCTTTGCCCGCTGCGGCGGAAGCTCCCGTTCCGGACCAGCAGCCGGAGGAGCCACGATTTCTCTTCACGCCACCGATCGACATCTACGAGACCAACGACGGACTGGTGCTGCAGGCCGACCTGCCGGGCGTTTCAATCAAGACGCTTGATCTGCAGGTGCAGGACAATAAGCTGACGCTGTTCGGCCGCGTGAATCCGCTGGTGCCGCTTCAGGCACGCCCATTGCACCAGGAATACGCGGTGGGCGACTTCTTGCGCTCGTTTATTTTGAGCGACGAGGTTGACCATGAACGGATCACCGCCACCATGACTAATGGGGTGCTGAAGGTCGTATTGCCGAAGGCACCGCAAGCGAAACTCAGACGTATCGAGGTGAACCCCGAACCGTCCACTGGCTGAGTTCTTTGGGCGAATGGGCTCCCCCCTGGACGGAAGAGTTTGCTCGGAAGGCGGCCGTTGAGACACAGTGAATGAGACACAGTGAATCCATTCGATCCAAAGGAGCCGACGATGAACGACCCGCAAACCTCCGGACCGCTTTCTCAATCGGTTGAACGGCTGCGTCGCGAGTTCGAGCGTTGGCTCGACTCGGCCATGCAGCAAGGAAATCGCGCACTCGATGTTGTCGGACTCCGCGGCGCGGACCGTCCGTGGACCCCAGCCGTCGATCTGATCGAGACGCCGACTGAAGTGCTGGTCGACGTCGATCTGCCGGGGATCGATCCAGTGCTCGTGGACGTCTCGCTGACCGGCAACATGCTCACGGTGCAGGGCCCCAAGCGGACCCACATTCCGCCGCCGGGCGGGACTGTGCACGTGACGGAACGTATGCAAGGACCCTTCCAGCGTGCGATCCCCATGCCGACGCCTGTCATCGCCGACAGCGTCTCGGCCGAAATCAAGAACGGCGTGCTGAAAATCCGGCTGATGAAGTCGGAGAAGGCGCGGGCAATGAAGATCACCGTTCACGCCGAGCCGTCCCCGACCAAGCCGCCCGTCTCGCCCGTGCCGGCGGTTCCCGCGCTTTGACCGACCGCCCGCACCCGCAATCAGCTCGACGAAGCCAATGGACCGCCAACCGTGGGCTTCGTTGTTTGTCGGCGCCCGAGTCAACTGATTGACCACCTCGGACCGCGGTCTTAGACTAGAAATTGACTCAACGTCTTGGTCGATTTCGCTGTCACCCTCCGCCCGTCCCGCGCCGGCCGCCGTGTCCGGAGTGAACTATGGCCTATCCGTACGCCGTTTCGCGCACCACTGCGGTGCGTCCCACACTGCGGTGCCTGGCTGTTTGCGCCGCACTGTTGTCCCTATGCGCTCTGCCCGCCGTGAGTGCGCACGGCGCGCCCCCGCCTGCAACGGCGCCTGCCGCGCCGGGTCCAGCCGCCCCCACGCCGCGCGTGTTGCAGACCGACGACAACTGGGGAATCTATATCACCTATTTCGCTGCTCCCGGCGATCGCGAGGTTTTCACCAAGGAAGCTCCGGTCGTCATTCTGCTGCACGGTGACAAGCAAAACCGCCTGGTCTACGAAGGCCCCCGGGGTCTGGCCACTCGACTGCAGCAGGAGGGTTGTGCGGTAATTACCGTCGACCTGCGCAAGCATGGGCAAAGTACCAACGTGGCGCAAGTGGGCGGCGACAGCGCACCCACTCGCTCCACCGAAGCGAGCATTCAGGCTTCGGATTATCGCAACATGGTCGAGTTCGACCTGGAGGTCGTGAAACGGTTCATCCAGCAACTGCATCAAGCCAAGAAGCTGAACATGCGGAAGCTGGGGATTGTCGCCGCCGGCTCGTCCGTCGGCGTGGCGGCCGCGTTTGCCGACGCCGACTGGAACAAGGAGCCCTATGACGATGCCCCGGCGGACGACATGAAGACGCCTCGCGGCCAAGACGTGCGGGCTCTCGTTTTCCTCTCGCC
>Ga0210390_10000534_pt1 | contig 41254 bp, 38 predicted proteins | sample IncBWH11OmetaG_FD_161050 | JGI IMG/M metagenome (GOLD analysis project Ga0210390, IMG submission 161050) | Forest soil microbial communities from Barre Woods Harvard Forest LTER site, Petersham, Massachusetts, United States - Inc-BW-H-11-O ... | reverse complement strand
CGGCCCTCGGTCCCGTCAGCCCCCCGGCCCCGCCAATCCCCCTCCGCCGCCCTAGTCTCTGGCCGAGCCAGCCCGCGCCGGTAATCGACCGTTACTCGATGTGTGCGACTGGTCACTATATGTCTTAGGGCATGAGCGGTACCGATTCCCGCCCGTTTTACGTGGTTTGGGGGGCGCGCTTTTGCCCTATGTCATGTCATGTATCTCGGATCGCGAGACGGGCCGTCGTTGCCCGGCGCGCGGGGGACGCTGGGCGGGTAAGTTGCGCGACACGCGGCGGATGTGCCCGGAATGTGCGTGTGCAGCGCGGAAACTAGAGGGCATGTATGTCCGCACGGTGGCCGGTTCTGGCGGTGACGCGTTCGGGACGGACGAGGACGATGACGCGGATCTGGCGTACGGGGCGGCCGACGGCGCCGCGGTCGGCGGCGGCACCGCGGCTTCCGGCCTGGCCGTGGTCGGCGAGCGGGTGCGCGCCGCGCGTGCGCTGCTCGACCGGCCGCTCACGTCGTATTACCTGATCGTCGGGATCACCACGCTGCTGCTCGGGCTCGGCCTGGTGATGGTGCTGTCCACCGCGTCGGTTGCGGATCTTTACCAGGGGGAGTCGCCGTACTACGACTTCGTGCGGCAGCTAGCCGGCATCCTGGTGGGCTTGCCGGTCATGTGGCTCGCGGCGCGCTCATCGCCGCGGCTGTTCCGCGCCGCGGCCTATCCGCTGCTCGCGGTGTCGATCATCGGCCTCGGCCTGACGCTGATCCACGGCGTGGCCGCCCCGGAGAACGGAGCGTCCCGGTGGATCGCCATCGGGTCCATTCAGTTCCAGCCGTCCGAACTGGCCAAGCTCGCGCTCGCGGTCTGGGGGGCTGACCTGCTGGCCCGCAAGGAGAAGCTGGGCCTGCTCGCCGACTGGCGGCACATGCTCGTCCCGCTGCTGCCAGGAACCGCGCTCCTCGCGATGCTGGTGATGGCCGGCGACGACATCAGCACCACGGTCATCTTGCTGATCGTCTTCCTTGCCCTGCTCTGGGTCGCCGGGACCCCAGGGCGGGTGTTCACCGCCCTGCTGATCCTGATGGGCCTGGTGATCTTGCTGCTCATCGTGACGGCGAATTACCGGCTCAAGCGCATCCTCGGTTACTTCGATCCGCAGAGCGCCGCGGCGTCGAGCCAGACCTGGCAGGCCACCCAGGGCAAGTACGCGCTCGGCTCCGGCGGGTGGCTCGGCGTCGGCCTCGGCGCTAGCCGGGAGAAATGGGGCTGGCTGCCGGAGTCCACGACCGACTTCATCTTCGCGATCATCGGCGAGGAACTGGGCCTGATCGGGACCCTCTGCGTCACCGCCCTGTACGGCGGCCTCGCTTACGCCGGACTGCGGGTGGCGCGCCGCGTCCCCGACATGTTCAGCCGCTTGGCCGCCGCCGCGATCACGACCTGGATCGTGATGCAGGCGGTGGTGAACATCGGCGCGGTGATCGGTGTGCTGCCGATCGCGGGTGTCCCGCTGCCGTTGGTGTCCCAGGGGCTATCGTCGGTTCTGGTCACGATGGTCGCGCTGGGCATGCTCATGTCGTTCGCCCGGCGGGAGCCTGGTGCCAGCGAGGCATTGGCCGCACGTGGCCCGAGCGTGCCGTCCCGCGTTCTAAGCTGGCTTGGCCCGGGAACGCGACGAGACCCCGGGTTATGAAGGGCGCGCGGACAGTGAAGGCCGCGGACGCCAGCATGCCGAGGCCATAAGCCATAAGCCATAAGCGAGGAGCGTGGGATGAGGGTCGTTCTAGCTGGTGGAGGAACAGCCGGGCACATCGAGCCTGCCCTCGCGCTTGCCGACGCGCTGCGGCAGGCCGATGGCGGTATCCAGGTGACCTGCCTCGGCACCCAGCGCGGCCTTGAGACCAGGCTTGTCCCGCTGCGCGGCTACGAACTTGCCCTGATCCCCGCGGTGCCGCTCCCGCGTTCGGTGACTCCGAAGTTGCTGACCGTGCCGGGCCGGCTCGCCAGCGCGGTGCACGCGGTCGGCACCGTCCTCGAACGGGTGCACGCGGACGTGCTCGTGGGCTTTGGCGGTTACGTGGCGACCCCCGCCTACCTGGCCGCCAAGCGGCACAAAGTGCCGATCGTGGTGCACGAGGCCAATCCGTTCCCCGGCATCGCGAACCGGCTCGGCGCGCGGCTGACCCCCTATGTCTTCACCGGCCACCCGGATGCCAAGCTGCGCAACGCGCAGTACCTGGGGCTGCCGATCAGGCGGCAGATCGCCGACCTCGACAGGTTCGCGCTCGGCGACAAGGCTCGCGCGTACTTCGGGCTGCGGACGGACCTGCCGGTGCTGCTCGTCTTCGGCGGCTCGCAGGGCGCCAAGTCCCTGAACAGCGCGCTGGCCGGCGCGATCGGTGCTATTCGCGGCGCGGGCGTGCAGGTGCTGCACGTGACCGGCCCGCGGAACGAGAACGAGGCCCAGCCGCCCGGCGGCGCCGTGCCGTACGTTACGGTCCCGTACGTCGACCGGATGGACCTGGCCTACGCCGCCGCCGACTTCGCCTTGTGCCGCGCCGGCGCGATGACCTGCGCCGAGCTCACCGCCGTCGGCCTGCCCGCGGCGTACGTCCCGCTGCCCATCGGCAATGGCGAGCAACGGCTCAACGCGCTGCCGATCGTGCAGCGCGGCGGCGGCTTGCTGGTCGAGGACGAGGAGCTCACCCCGGAATGGATCAAGGGCGCGCTGTTGCCTGTGCTAACCAACATCGACCAGGTGGCGGCGATGTCGGAGGCAGCGGCCGCCCTCGGCCGCAAGGACGCTGACCGCTGGCTGGCCAAGGCGGTCATCGACATCGTGACCGCCGAGTCGGCGAACCGCGCGGCCGTCCAGCCACCCACGCCGTCCCAGCCGTCCGAGCCGCCGCAGGTGCGTGACCCGTTCACCCCCGCTAACCGTCGGCCCCCCGTCGGCGCCCAGTACCCCCAGGCTGGCCAGCCGCCGGCCCCCGGCCGCCATAGGCACGCCCGATGAGCGGATTGGTGACTCCGACCGAGGGGATGCCCGTCGAGAAGCTCGGCCGGGTGCACTTCGTCGGCATCGGCGGGGCGGGCATGTCGGGGATCGCCAGGATCATGCTGGCCCGCGGCGTCACCGTGTCGGGCAGCGATTCCGCCGAGTCCGCTGGCCTGCGCGAACTTGCCGAGCTCGGCGCCGAGGTGCACGTCGGTCACGCGGCGACGCACCTGGGAGAGGCGGACACGGTCGTCGTGTCCAGCGCGATCCGCCCGGACAACCCGGAACTCGCCGAGGCCGTCCGGCGTGACATCCGGGTGCTGCACCGGGCCGGGGCGCTCGCCTCGCTGATGTTCGATCGCCGGGTCATCGCGGTGACCGGGACGCACGGCAAGACGACCACCACGTCGATGATCACCACGGTGCTGCGGTTGACCGGCGCTGACCCGGGCTACGTCATCGGCGGCGTCCTCGCCGCCACCGGCGTCGGCGCGGCCGACGGGGGCGGGCCGGACTTCGTCGCCGAGGCGGACGAGAGCGACGGCTCCTTTCTCATGCTGTCGCCCTACGCCGCCGTGGTCACCAACGTCGAGGCCGACCATCTGGACAATTACGGGACACCGGAGGCGTACCGCGCGGCGTTCGGCGCGTTCGCGGCGCGGATCGCGCCCGGCGGGCTGCTGGTGACCTGCGCCGACGACCCCGGTGCGCGTGATCTGGCCCGCCTGGGCAGAGGCCTGGGGCTACGGGTCAGAACGTACGGGGAGTCGCCTGCCGCCGACTACCAGGTGACGGCGATACGCGAGCGCGGGATGGAGACGACGTTCTCCGTCCACGGTAAGCCGGAACCGTTCGGGACAATTGATTGTGAAATCTCCCTGGGCGTGCCGGGCCGGCACAACGCGCTGAACGCCGCCGCGGCGTTCGCCGCCGCCGTCGAGCTCGGGACCGGCCCGGAGCGGGCCGCCGCGGCGCTCGGCAGCTACCGCGGCGCCGCGCGGCGGATGGAGCCGAAGGGCGAGGCGGGCGGCGTCCGGGTGCTCGACACCTATGCGCACCATCCGACGGAGCTCGCCGCCGACCTGCACGCGGCCCGGGCGATCGCCGCAGGTGGCCGGGTCATCGCTGTCTTTCAGCCGCATCTGTACAGCCGGACCAGGATCTTCGCGACGGAGTTCGGGGCCGCGCTCGGACTCGCGGACGAGGCCGTGGTGCTCGATGTGTACGCGGCGCGCGAGGATCCTGAGCCTGGTGTCACCGGCAGGCTGGTCGCGGACGCGGTGCCTCTTGGCGCGGTGCGCTACGTCCCGTCGTTCGACGACGTGCCGCGGGTGGTCGCCTCTCTGGCGGAGCCCGGTGACCTGGTGCTGACGATGGGAGCGGGCGACGTAACGCGGCTCGGGCCGCTGGTCCTCGACGAGCTCGCGGCCTCAGGGGCCGCCGGCCCGTGACCGCCGAGCCCGCGAGCCAAAGCGTTCCCACCCGCTCGCCCCCAACGCGCCGGAAGCGAGCGGGGCAAATGTGGCGTGCGGCGTTCTTCGCGCTCGCTGGGTTCGGCATCGTCGCGGGAGTGGTCTGGGCGTTGCTCGGCTCGCGGCTGCTCGTAGTCCGGTCCATCTCGGTGACCGGCACGCATCTGGTCACGCAGGCGCAGGTGCTGGCCGCGGCCGAAGTTCCGCTCGGCACCCCGCTGATGCGAGTGAATACCACGCAGGTCGCGGGGCGGATCGAGGCGATCAGGCAGGTCGCCTCCGCGAGCGTGACCAAGGACTGGCCAGACCATCTGGCGATCAAAATCAGGGAGCGCGTCCCCGTCGTGGCGGTCCGGATGGCCGGCGGCGGCTACGACCTCGTGGACCCCTCGGGCGTCATCATGCGCTGGTCGAAGGCACGCCCCGCGGCGCTGCCGCTGTTCCAGACCTCGCTGTCGGGCAGCGCGCTGCGCGGTGACCCCGGCCTGGCGCAAACCTCGGCCGTCCTAGCAGAGCTGCCACGATGGCTATCCAAGTCGGTGGCGCAGGTAGCGGTGGCGGAGGAGCCCGTCGGCGCACCCGCGGACGACCAGGTAACGCTCTACCTGCGCGACCACAAGACAGTGATCTGGGGCGGGACTGACGGTGCCGCGCAGAAAGCCAAGGAGCTAGCCATCCTGATGCGCGCCCCCGACCAATACTTCGACGTAAGCGCCCCCGGCACCGCCGTAACCCGCTAGTGGAAGCGCCACCGCCGAGAACCCCGCGCGAGCCAAAGGGCGCGCCGCCGTCTGGACTGAGGAAGGAGCGAGCGCAGCTCGTGAGCGACGAGGGAAGACGGTGGGCGAAAAGCGCCCGGCGGCGAGCGGGGCAAACAGAGCGCCCGCAGGCGAGCGGGACCAGCAGAGCGGCGAGCGCGACAGTACAGCGTGGCTAGTTGACCGTGGTGCCTTCCCACCCTACTGTCCGTATCAATCGTAGGGATGACAAAACTCTAAATCTCAACCTGAAGGTGAAACCTGACGGCCATCTCGGCCGGAAAGGCAATTACTCCAAGGCGGTAGGCCAACATCACTGGCGGTGAATTCCGCCGGTTCGCCGACGGCGCTTTTGCGGCCGGTGGGCCGCGCCGCCACGAGGGCAGGTTTCCCCAGATCAGGACCGGAACCGGGCCGGGGCGTAATAACCTCGGCGCGGCGGCGAAAACGAGCGGAAAGGTACCCTCCTCGTGGCAGCACCGCAGAACTATCTGGCGGTCATCAAGGTCGTCGGAATCGGCGGAGGCGGCGTTAACGCCGTCAATCGCATGATCGAAGAGGGACTCAAGGGCGTCGAGTTCATAGCGATTAACACCGACGCGCAGGCCCTGCTGATGAGCGACGCCGACGTCAAGCTCGACGTCGGCAGGGAACTGACCCGCGGGCTCGGCGCCGGGGCGAATCCGGACGTCGGCGCCAGGGCCGCCGAAGATCATCGCGAGGAGATCGAAGAGGTGCTCAAGGGCGCCGACATGGTCTTCGTGACCGCGGGTGAGGGCGGCGGCACCGGCACCGGCGGCGCGCCGGTGGTCGCCAACGTGGCCCGTTCGCTCGGTGCGCTGACCATCGGGGTGGTGACCCGGCCGTTCGGGTTCGAGGGCAAGCGGCGGGCTGTCCAGGCGGAAGTCGGGATCGAGCGGCTGCGTGCCGAGGTCGACACGCTGATCGTCATTCCGAACGACCGGTTGCTGTCGATCTCTGACCGCAGCGTGAGCGTGCTTGACGCGTTCAAGTCCGCCGACCAGGTGCTGCTGTCCGGTGTCCAGGGCATTACGGACTTGATCACGACGCCTGGCCTGATCAACCTGGACTTCGCCGATGTGAAGTCGGTCATGTCGGGCGCGGGATCCGCGCTGATGGGCATCGGCTCCTCGCGCGGCGACGATCGGGCCGTGGCCGCGGCTGAAATGGCCATTTCCTCGCCCCTGCTCGAGGCGTCCATCGACGGCGCGCACGGCGTGCTGCTCTCCATCCAGGGCGGCTCCGACCTCGGCCTGTTCGAGATCAACGAGGCTGCGCAGCTGGTCGCCAACTCGGCGGCGGTGGACGCGAACATCATCTTCGGCGCGGTGATCGACGACGCGCTCGGCGATGAGGTGCGGGTCACGGTGATCGCGGCCGGGTTCGACGAGACGCGATCGAACCGCTCGGCGACCTCCGCCGCGATCGGCGGCTCCCGGTCGTCCGGTGCCGGTGCGGGCGGCGCGAGCGGCTCCACGGAGCTGTCCACGGGATCCTCAGGGTTCTCGGGCGCGTCTGGCACCCCCGGGTCGTCGACGTGGGGCGGCGGGGCCGGATCCGGAATCCGCGTGTCCGGCGATGCCGTCGCGTCCAGCGGGTTCGCTTCGAGCGCCATGGCGGACGGCGCGGGTTATTCGGGTAACGGGCACGGGTCGGCGCACGCCACGAACGCGTCGGGACCCGCCACCGTGCGCCAGTCGGGAACCTCGAAGCAGGCGCCTCCCGCCGAGTCCGGGTCTACGGGGGCTGGATCCCCTGGGTCGGCGTCTCCTGAGCCGGGATCGCCTGGATCCGGGTCGCCCGGTTCGGGGTCTTCTGGCGGGTCCGGGTCGTCGGGGGGCGGACCGGCCGAGACTGGCAGCCTAACCGGCACGCTCGCCGCCGATGCCGGCGAGCAGAGCGCCGACGGCTCGGCGGGATATGTCCCCGCACCGGTCTCGTTCGTGTCGCCGGACGAGGACGACGAGTTCTCTGTCACATCGGGGTTCGCAGGCGGTGCCAGGGATGACGGCGCGGCGGGCGCTGGCCAGTCCGGTTGGAGGGACTCCGGGCGGGCGGGGGACAAGGTATTCGACTCCAGGGCCGGGCGCCGTCGCCCGGTGGTCTTCGAAGAGGACGACGACCTGGATGTCCCCGATTTCCTCAAGTGAGCTGAACTCGGCCGAGCACCGTCGCGCCGAGCTTGCCCGCAACCTGGCCGAGGTCAACGGCAGGATCGCTGCGGCGTGCGCCGCGGCCGGAAGGGACGCCGCCGAGGTCACGCTGATCGCGATCACCAAAACATGGCCGGCCAGTGATGTGATGCTGCTGTACTCCCTGGGCGTGTCCGACTTCGGAGAGAACAGGGACGCCGAGGCGGCGCCAAAGGCCGCGGCCTGCGCCGACCTGGATATCACCTGGCACTTCGTCGGGCAGTTGCAGACGAACAAGGCGCGGAGCGTGGCCAGGTACGCCCATGTCGTGCACTCGGTGGACCGACCGCACCTGGTCCGCGCGCTCGGCGCCGCCGCGCGCGCCGCGGACCGGGAACTGACGTGCCTGGTCCAGGTCAGCCTGGATGCGAACCCGGCGCGCGGCGGTGTGCCGCGTGATGGCGTGCCTGGCATCGCGGAGGAGATAGCGGCCGAGCCTGGCCTGGTCCTCGGCGGCGTAATGGCCATGGCGCCGCTCAACGCGCCGCCCGCCGACGCGTTCGCATCGCTGCCGGACTGCTCGGCCACCGTGCGCTCGGTACGGGCTGGCGCGACCATCGTCTCGGCAGGCATGAGCGGGGACCTGGAGGCCGCGATCGAGGCGGGCGCGACACACGTGCGAATTGGTACGGCGTTGCTCGGAGGCAGAACGCCTCCCGTCATGTAATGTCCGTCGCGTAAAAGCTTTCGGTGGTGCGCGGCGACGCGTGGGTGCGGCACGACGGAGGACTGCAGGATGGCCAGCGCGATGCGCAAGATGGCGGTCTACCTAGGCCTCGTGGAGGACGATCGCCGGTATCCGGATAAGTACGACTCGTACGAGGAATACGACGAGTACGACGAGCCGGCGGACGTGGTAGAACCAGCCCCGTCGAGGGCGGACTACGTTGAGTACGCGACCGATCACCGGGTCGAGCCGACGGTGGCTCAGCAGGTTGAGCTCGCACGGATCACGACGCTGCATCCGCGCACCTACAATGAAGCTCGTACCATCGGTGAGCACTTCCGCGAGGGCACCCCGGTGATCATGAACCTGACCGAGATGGTCGACAGCGACGCGCGTCGCCTGGTCGACTTCGCGGCGGGACTGATCTTCGGTCTGCGCGGATCCATCGATAAGGTGACGAACAAAGTCTTCCTGCTCTCCCCCGCCAACATCGAGGTGACCGCGGAAGACAAGGCCCGTATCGCGGAGCGGGGCTTCTTCAACCAGAGTTAGCGGAGCGGCCCTCTCCCAGAAACGTCGTACCGGAGGGCGGTGATGTGATGCAGATTCTGAAGGACGTCCTCTACTACGTGCTGGCGATCTACCTCGTGGTGCTCATCGGCAGGATGATCTTCGGCTGGATCCAGGTTTTCGCGCGGGAGTGGCGGCCGAGTGGTGTCGTTCTGGTGCTAGCCGAGACGATTTTCACACTGACAGATCCGCCACTGAAATTCCTACGTCGCTACATCCCACCCCTCCGGCTAGGTACAGTAGCGATGGACCTCAGCTACATGGTGCTGTTCATCGTCGTACTGATTTTGCTACAGGTGGCCGTACCGCGTATCTGATCAGGTGTAGCGTGCTGATCGGGTACCTTGCTGAGGAACACAGCTGAGCGCGCCGAGGAGACAAGATGCCGCTGACGCCCGCGGATGTGCGGAACAAGCAGTTCAGTACGACCAGGCTACGGCCTGGCTATGACGAGGAAGAGGTCGACGCCTTCCTCGACGAGGTTGAGGCTGAACTTGACCGGCTGATCCAGGAGAACGAAGAGCTCCGGGCCAAGCTGGCGGAGGTCCTGCGCGGTGGCGGGAAGCCGGGCATCCCGGCGCTGAGCTCGCCGCTGTCGGATCCGAAGCCTGACATGATGGCGCCGGAGCCGCCGCAGGACCGCAGGCAGCCTGAGCCCATGATGATGGACAGGATGCACCCGGTCGAGGACAACATGGACACGGCGGCCCGCGTGCTGTCGCTGGCCCAGCAGACCGCCGACCAGGCCATCGCCGATGCCCGCCGTGAGGCCGATGAGACGCTCGGCCGCGCGCGCCGTGAGGCCGACGAGGTTCTCACCAAGGCGCGACGCCAGGCTGAGCAGATCACTGGCGACGCCAGGGCGCGTGCCGAGAGCCTTGAGCGTGACGCGCAGGAGCGGCACCGCCAGGCGATGGGCTCACTTGTCCAGCAGCGCGAGGAGCTTGAGCGCCGGGTGGACGACCTGCGTGCGTTCGAGCGCGAGTACCGCAGCAGGCTCAAGGCCTACCTTGAGGGCCAGCTTCGTGACCTCGAGGCTGGCGTGACCGACAGCGGGACGTTCCCCGCCGTGACCGCGGCCTCCCCACCGCAGCTCCCGGCCAGCCTCGGACAGCCCTCCCTCCGCAACGGCGCCCCCGCGCCCAGCGGATACGGCGTCCCTGAGGTCGTGCAGCACGCGGGCGGCTTCCGGACGGGCGACCCCGCCGTTCACGACCGCCGCTGACCAAGCAACACCTCCGGCGCGCCCGGACACAAGGAGATGACAGGTGATCCGGTTCAGCGCCGGGCTGGTGGTTGTCGCCATCGGAATTCTCGTTGGCGGAGTGGCTACCAGCAAGCTGTTGCTGGTCTACGTGGCTATAGCAGTGAGCGCGGCAGCGCTTGTCGCGCTCGCCATCGGGGTCGTGCTCAAGCGCGAGGAACTGTTCGGGGAGCAGCCGCGGACGTCGGCTGACGCCGCTGCGGCTGACATGCGGGCCGGTGCCACGACCGGTGAGCCAGCCCTGGTCGGCCAGGGGGCCGCCGGAGCCGCCGCGGCGGCGCGCGGCGGCCCTGCCAGCGACCGGGCCGGGCAGCCGGCCTTCGGCCAGCACGCGTACGGTCAGCCCGCAGCCGTCGGTCAGGGTTCGGGTGCGGCCACGGCGCAAGCGGGCACCTGGCCCGCCTGGGATGCCGACAGCCGTCCGACACCGGCCTCGCAGCCGGGCGCGAGGCAGTCCCCGCAGTCCCCGCCGCCGTTCGGGACGCCGCGGACGGAGGACGCGTCGGCGGCTGCGCGCGCGAGCGGTCAGAACGCTCCGCCCGGCGCGTGGTATCAAGAGCCGGGTCAGGCACCTAGGCGAGCGCCAGCCAAGCCGGACCTGCCCGGACGCGGACGGCACGCCGGTGCTGGCCGCCCGGAAACCCCCCCGAGCGCCACGCCGGGGGTAGCCGGTCCTGCCACCCCGGCCGCCGCGTCCGCCGCCGCGGTGCCTACCGCGCCGGCTCCGATCGCACCCCCGACGCCGCCTCCGCCACCCCCGCCTGCACCATCATGGCGGCGGGAGACGCCCTCGCGGCCCGATGACGCCCCCGGTGCGGCGGCGACCGCGGAACCGCGGCCTGCCTCTCCAGCCCGGCCATCGTCTGGCGGCCGCCCGCCCGACTCGGACTGGCCGCCCCCTCCGAGCTGGTTCGACCGCCTCACGAGCTCGGAGCCAGACGCCGATACTCCGGTCGGCGACGCCCCGGCCGCCGATGCCAGCCAGGCGGAGCGGCCCGTCGGCGCGACCGAGGAGAAAGCGCGCGGCAAGGCCGCGCGGGGCGAGTCCACCGCCAAAGAGGCCGCTGCCGACGAGGCCGCCGCCGCGATGGAGTCCGCGACCGCCGCGACCACGTCGAAATCGGACACGGCCAAAGCCAGTGCGACCACCGAGGCCAGTGCGACCACCGAGGCCAGTGGGAGCACCGAGGCGACCGGGGACAGCGCTACCGACGACAGCGCGACCGCACCCGCCAGCGACGGCGGTGGGGGCGACGCCGCTGATCACGGTGCGGGCGTCGGCGTGGCCGATAGCGCGGTCGCTGCCGGTACTACTGGCGACCGCGACTCCGCGGTAACCGCCGAAACCGCCGAAACCGCCGACCCGAAAGGCGGCCGGGCCCAAAACGCCGACGCCAAGAGCGCCGACGCCAAGAGTGCCGACCCGAAAAGCCCCGACACCAAGAGCGCCGACCCGAAAGGCGCCGACGTCGACAGCGCCGCTGCGAAGAGCGCCGACGCGAAGACCAGCGTCGAGTCGGCGCAGGCTGACGTCGCCGACAGCGTCCCGGCGGACATCACTGCCCGAGACGCCGCGGACACCGACGCCGCCGCCGCGGAGGCCACACGACCGGTCCCGGCCGGAGCCAGCGCTCCAGAGGGGCGAAAGGACGCTGGCCAGACCACCGCGCCGGACTACACCAGCGCGAAGCAAGTCACCGTCGTCCCCGGGGTCCCGAGGTACCACACCGCGAACTGCATCCTCATCCGGTTTATGGGCGACGACGACGTGCAGAAGATGACGGTGCCCGAGGCCAGCGCGACCGGCTGCACCCCTTGCCGCGCTTGCCAGCCCGACAGCGAAGCGGAGTAAGTCACTCAGGACCGCCCCGGCCCAGGAGCGTCGTCTGGCTCGTGCCCTCCTGGTAACACCAACCCCGCACCCGACCCGCCCCAGCGCCGCAGGTCAGACAACGTGAAAGATCGTCTAACCCCCAGGGCACACGATCTTTCGTACCAACTAACCTGTCCGGAATGCCCATATTCGAGGTTCCGGCATTCCGGGCAAATCGCCTCGCGACTCCGGTGCGGAAGAGGCCACTGGGGAGACAGCTGTATCTCCGGGCCTCGGCGGCCGGACGGCTAGGTGCCGACGGCCACCGTCAGCCAGAAGCGCAGGCCGAGGTCGTCATCGGTGTGCTCGAACCAGGCGCTCCCGGGCGCACCCGCCTCAGCGTCCCCAGGCTCCTCCCCAGCTCCGAACGACACCGCCAGCACCTCACCAGCGATCAGGTCCCGGTGCTCGGTCAGCGCCGCCGCAAGCTCGGCGTCGGCGGCCGACCAGCGCAGCGCGATCCGGTCGGTAACGTTGAGGCCGTCGTTCTTGCGCGCGTCCTGGATGAGCCGGATCACCTCGCGGGCCCAGCCTTCCCCCCGCAACTGCGGGGTCACGTGCAGGTCCAGCGCGACGGTCTCGCCGTCGGCCGTGGCCACCCCCCAGCCCTCGACCGGCGTCTGCGTCACGACCAGGTCCTCAGCCGTCAGCGACACCTCGCCAAGCGACGGCACCGACACGGACGCCGACACTGACGCCGACCCGGACGCCGACCCGGACGCCACCGCGTGCGCGAGAGCGGCCGGGTCCGCCTCGCGGATCGCGGTCGCGACGGCCTGCGTTGAGGCGCCGAAGCGGCGGCCAAGCGACTTGAACTGCGGCTTCACGGTGTAGGAGACCAGTTCTCCGCCCGCCGCGTCCAGCGGTTCGAGCGTGTTCACGTTGAGCTCCTCGGCGACCTGCGCGCGCAGGGCCGCGGGCAGCGTCACGAACCCGGGCGCGCCGACGAGCGCGCGCGACAGCGGCTGCCTCGTCCGCACCGACGCCGCCGACCGCGCCGACCGGCCGAGTTCGACGAGCCGCCGGACCAGGGCCATCTGCGATGACAGCGACTCGTCGATCAGCGCGGGATCGTACGCGGGCCACGACGAGAGGTGCACGGACTCCGGCGCGTCCCTTGGCCGCAGCACGCCCCACACGTAGTCGGCGAGGAACGGCGTGATCGGCGCCATCAGCTTGGTCAGGACGAGAAGCGCCTCGTGCAGCGTCGCGAACGCCGCCGCGCCGTCGGCAGACGACGGCCCGTCCCAGAACCGGCGCCGCGAACGCCGCACGTACCAGTTCGACAGGTCGTCGATCAGCGTGGCCAGCCGCCGTCCCGCCGTGGCGGTGTCGAATGCGTCGAGCGCCGTCGTGACGTCCCGCACGCATGCGTGCAGCTCCGACAGCAGCCACCGGTCGAGCAGCGGCCGGTCGCCGTAGGCGGGCGCCCACGCGGCGTCCTCAGGCATCCACGCCGCGCCGGAGCCCGCCGACGAAGCGTTCGCGTACAGCACCAGGAACGAGACCGTGTTCCAGTAGGTGAGCAGCACCTTGCGCACGATCTCGTCGAGCGCCGACGGCCCGATCCTGCGCTCCCCCCACGGTGACCCTGACGCCGCGAAGAACCAGCGGACCGCGTCCGCGCCGTGCCCGTTCATCAGCCCCATCGGCTCCACCACGTTACCGAGGTGCTTGGACATCTTGCGGCCCTGCTCGTCCACGACATGCCCGAGGCACACCACGTTCTGGTACGCCGAATGCCCGAACACCAGGGTGCCCACGGCCATCAGCGAGTAGAACCAGCCCCGCGTCTGGTCGATCGCCTCGCAGATGAACTGCGCGGGATACGCGTGCTCGAACTCGGTGAGGTTGCGCAGCGGCGCGCCGTGCTGCGCGAACGGCATCGACCCCGAGTCGAACCAGGCGTCGATCACCTCGGGGACTCGCGTCGCGGAAAGTCCGCACGACGGGCACGGGAACGTGACGTCGTCGACATAAGGCCGGTGCGGGTCAAGCCCCGACAGGTCCTGCTCGGCCAGGCCGCCGAGCTCGGCGAGCGAACCGACGCACGTGAAGTGCCCGGACGGGCACTCCCACAGCGGCAGCGGTGTACCCCAGTACCTGGTCCGGGACAGCGCCCAGTCCACGTTGTTGCGCAGCCACTCGCCGTACCGGCCGTTCTTGATCGTGACCGGCTGCCAGTTCGTCTTCTCGTTTTCAGCGAGCAACTGGTCCTTGATCGCGGTGGTCTTGATGAACCAGGACGGCACCGCGTAGTACAGCAGCACGGTGTTGCACCGCCAGCAGTGCGGATAGCTGTGCGCGTGCATCTCAGACCGGAACAGCAACCCGCGCCGCGCGAGGTCCGCGGTCAGCGGCTTGTCCGCGTCCTTGAAGAACATGCCGCCGACCAGCGGCAGCCCTTCCTCGAAACGCCCGTCGGGCCGGACCGGGTTCACCACGGGCAGCCCGTTGGCGCGTGAGGTCTCCATGTCGTCCGCGCCGAACGCCGGTGCCAGGTGGACAAGCCCGGTGCCGTCCTCGGTGCTGACGAAATTCCCGGCGACGACCCGGTGAGCGTCCGGGATATCCACCAGGTCGAACGGGCGCTGGTACCGCGCCCCGATCAGCTCCGCACCGCGCACCGTGGCGAGCACGTGCCAGCCTTCGCCTAGCACCCGGGCGAACAGCGGCTCGGCGACCACGACCTTGTCCCCGTCGCCAGACTTGCGGGCGATCGCGTACTCGACCTCCGGGTGCACGGCGACCGCGGTGTTGGCCACCAGGGTCCACGGCGTCGTCGTCCACACCAGCAGGTCGGCGCCGGCCAGGTGCTGGTTCACGTCCGGCGGGACCCACGTGAGCGGGAACCGGACCGTCACTGACGGGTCGGTCACCTCACGGTAGACGTCGGGCTGGCCCATCTCGTGGTCAGACAGCGCGGTGCCGCACCGCGGGCAGTACGGGCTGATCCTGAAGTCACGGATGAGCAGTCCCTTGTCGAAGATGCTCTTCAGCGCCCACCACACCGACTCCACGTAATCGGGGTCCATCGTGCGGTAGGCGTCCGACAGGTCGATCCAGTAACCCATCCGCTCGGTGAGGGCGGAGAAGGCGTCCACGTGCCGCAGCACAGACTCCCTGCACCGTTCGTTGAACTCGGCGACGCCGTACGCCTCGATGTCCTTCTTGCCTGACAGGCCGAGTTCCTTCTCGACGGCGACCTCGACGGGCAGGCCATGGCAGTCCCAGCCCGCCTTGCGCTTGACCTGGAACCCCTGCATGGTCTTGAACCGGGGGAACAGGTCCTTGAAGACGCGCGCCTCGATGTGGTGCACACCGGGCATCCCGTTGGCGGTCGGCGGGCCCTCGTAAAACGTCCAGCGCGGACGGCCTTCTGACTGCTTGAGCGACGTGTCAAAGGTGCGTGCGCGATTCCACCGGCCCAGCATCTCGTGCTCGATCGCGGGGAAGTCCGCGTGCATCGGGAGCGCGGGCATGGCCTCGCCAGGCTTCCGCTCCACGGCGCGCTTTTCACGCCCGGCCGCGCCTACGTCTTGCCTTGCCCTCAAATCCGACATTTCGGGTTTTCCTCCAGCGCACGCATTCGCTTCGCCAGAGGGACGAGGGACGCTCGCGCGCCGCCCCGCGGTACCACCCTCCTTGGCCGGCGAGACAGTCGCAACGCTCCCGTTCGGCCCACTCGAATTCGATTGCGCCGGTTCTACTCGGCCGCCAGCCTTCGCTGGACCTCAGCCTTTCTTCCGGCAGCTCCGGGGTGATCTGGTCCACGGCGCACGCGCCCGGGCTCGCACCGTCCCCGGGTCGCTCCTCGCAGCATGCCGCGGCAGCTGTCCCCATCACCGCGAAACCAGGATATCTGACCACGCGAAATCGCCGCGAATCAATTCCTCGGAGCCAACCGGAGCGCCCGGAGGCGAGCGGACCTCACTGGTTTGGCTTGCGGCACTGGTTTGGCTTGCGGCGCCGTGGAGTCGTATCCTTCACTGTCCGAATTCGATGATCCGCAAAAGGGTGAGGCCTCCATGACCACCGCGCCGCGCGCGAGTGCCGCTGACCTTCCGGTGCGGCCCGGCGAGGAGCCGTGGACCGACGCCGAACTGGAAGAAGTCCGATCCGAACTCAAGGCCGAGGCGGTCGCCCTGGCCGCGGAGATCAGCCAGGCGGAGTCTGCGATCGCCGCGCGCCTTGGCGACGCGGTCTCCGAGGCGGGCGACGACGAGGCCGACGCCAGCAGCAAGCTGTTCGAGCGTGAGCAACAACTGGCCCTCACCCGGAACACGCGCGAGCTTCTCGAGCAGACCGAGCACGCGCTTGAGAGGATTGAAGCGGGAACATATGGAGTGTGCGAATCGTGCGGCAAGCCGATAGGGAAGGCGCGGCTCCTGGCGTTTCCGCGAGCGACACTGTGCGTGGAATGCAAGCAGCGCCAGGAGCGCCGCTGAGTTCCGCGACCGGTACGCCCGGTACGCCCGGTACGCGTGGTACGCCCGGTACCCAGGCGACCCGCAGGCGCCGGGTCTGGGTCCTGCTCGGCATCGCGGTCTTCGTGCTCGCCGCCGACGCGATCACCAAGGCCCTCGTGGTGGTGCACCTGCGGCCGGGCGAGCCGGTCCACGTGCTGGGCAACGTCCTGATGCTCAACCTGCTGCGCAACTCGGGGGCGGCGTTCAGCGTCGGAACGGGGAACACGATCGTGTTCACCGCCATCGCCGCTGTGGTCGTCGTCTACATCGTGCGCACCGCGCGGAATCTGCGCAGCCTCGGCTGGGCCATCACGCTCGGGCTGCTGCTCGGCGGGGCGCTGGGGAACCTATCGGACCGCATCTTCCGCGCGCCGGGCCTCTTCCGCGGCGACGTGGTCGACTGGATCGAGCTGACCAGGTACTGGCCGGTGTTCAACGTGGCCGATTCCGCGATCGTGTGCGGCGGGATCCTGACGGTGCTGCTCGCGATGTTTGGCTACCACCTGGACGGCACGCGAGGCGACCGCGCCGCGGTCGCGCCCGCGCCCGCGGCCCCGTCCGACCACGACGCGCCCGCGCCCGCGACGCCGCCCGACCACGACGCGCCACCCGACCACGACACGCCGCCCGACCACGACGCGGCGGACGCGGACCGGTGACCTCGCCCGAGCGCTTCGTCCTCGTCCCCGAGGGGCTGGACGGGGAGCGCCTGGACGCGGCGCTCGCCCGGATGTTCGGGCTGTCCCGGTCGCGCGCGGCCGAACTGATCGGCGCCGGCCAGGTCCTCCTCGATGGCCAGCCGGCCGCCAAGTCCGACCGGGTGCTCGCGGGCTCGCCGCTGCTGGTGACGCTGCCGCCGCAGGCCGTGCCCGCGGCGAAGCCGGAGCCCGTCCCTGGGCTGGTGATCGTCTACGAGGACGACGATATCGTCGTGGTGGACAAGCCGCGCGGCGTCGCCGCGCACCCGACTCCCGGCTGGACCGGCCCGACTGTGCTCGGCGGGCTGCTCGCCGCCGGGCACACGGTGGCCACCAGCGGCGCGGCCGAACGTCAGGGCATCGTGCACCGGCTCGACGCCAACACCACCGGGCTGATGGTGGTCGCCAAGAGCGAGAGCGCGTACAGCGTACTCAAGCAGGCGTTCCGCGACCGCACCGTGTCCAAGACCTACCACGCGCTCGTGCAGGGGCACCCCGACCCGCTGCGCGGCACGATCGACGCGCCGATCGGCAGGCATCCATCGGGCGACGGCCGGTTCGCCGTCGTCGCGGACGGGCGGCCGAGCGTCACCCACTACGACACGATCGAAGCGTTCCGCGCCGCCAGCCTGGTCAGCGTCGGCCTGGAGACGGGCCGCACCCACCAGATCCGGGTCCACATGACCGCGCTGCGCCACCCGTGCTGCGGTGACCTGCTCTATGGCGCCGACCCGGTGCTCGCCGCCCACCTGGGCCTGACCAGGCAGTGGCTGCACGCCGTGCGGCTGTCCTTCGAGCACCCCGCGGACGGCCGCCGGGTCGAATTCGAGAGCCCGTACCCAGAAGACCTCCAGCACGCGCTAGACGTCCTGTCCGCAGAAAGCTAACCCGCCGACCCGCCGCCTCGGCGCCTAGTGAACAGTAATTTCGATTAACGTGGATCGAAATGCGGGCCCCGACCTGTAAATTGATCCACGATCACGCGCCCGCCGCACATTTCCCCCGAATCCGGCAGGCGCCGACGGCGCGTCATCGGCCCCAACCCGCGGCCAACCGATTAGGGTATGAACACCGGGCTGGCGCGATGACCGCAGCGACGCGGAGACAGCGGTCCGCCGACTGGCGGGTCCGCGTCACGTGGTCACGGTGTCGGCCGCCTTCCCCCGGTTTTCTGTAGTGAACAACGCGCCGTGCGAGCGCGCCGCCAGGGCCCGATGGCGGCACCGCGAGCGCGCAGCGTGCAGCGTGCAGCGTGCCTGAGGAGGCGGTTGGGTTTCATGACGGCATCCGAGGCGGCCACACCCGGGCTTGACAGCAAGCAGCCATTCGCGCACCTGCACGTGCACACCGAGTACTCGATGCTCGACGGTGCTGCCCGGCTGAAGGAGCTGTTCAACGAAGTCAGCCGGCTCGGCATGACCCACGTGGCGATGACCGACCACGGCAACCTGTACGGCGCCGCCGAGTTCCACCGGCAGGCCAAGGACGCCGGCATCACCCCGGTCATCGGCATCGAGGCCTATGTGGCCCCGGAGCGCAGAGACAACCCGAACCGCATCCTGTGGGGCCAGCCGCATCAGAAGCGGGACGACGTCTCCGCCTCGGGCGCCTACCTGCACAAGACCATCTGGGCGCGCGACAGGGAAGGCCTGCACAACCTCTTCAAGCTGTCCAGCAGGTCGTACGCCGAGGGCTGGCTGATCAAGTACGCCCGGATGGACAAGGAGCTGCTCGCCGAGCACGCCAACGGCCTGATGGCCTCCACCGGCTGCCCGTCGGGCGAGGTCCAGACCCGCCTGAGGCTCGGCCAGGAGGAAGAGGCGCTCAAGGCCGCCGCGCAGTGGCAGGACATCTTCGGCAAGGAGAACTACTTCCTGGAGCTGATGGACCATGGCCTGGAGATCGAGCGACGGGTCCGGGACGGCCTGCTCGACATCGCCAGGAAGCTGGACATCCCGCCGGTCGTCACCAACGACTCCCACTACACCAGGCAGCAGGACGCCCAGGCCCAGGAGCTCCTGCTGTGCATCCAGACCGGCAAGACCATGGCCGACGAGGACCGGTTCAAGTTCGACGGCACCGGCTACTACATCAAGTCGGCGCAGGAGATGTACCAGGTCAACAGCAGCGACATCTGGCAGGAAGGCTGCCGGAACTCCCAGCTGCTCATCGCCGACCGGGTCGACACGACCGGCATGTTCGAGTCCCACAACCTCATGCCGCGGTTCCCGATCCCCGACAGCTACGAGTCAGAAGACCAGCTGTTCGCCGCCGAGGTGTGGAAAGGAATGCAATACCGGTACCCCGGCGGGTACGACGAACAGCGCAAAGCCCAGGCCGAGTACGAGATCCAGATCATCTGCCAGATGGGCTTCCCCGCCTACTTCCTGGTCGTCGCTGACTTCATTAACTGGGCGAAGAACAACGGCGTCGCGGTCGGCCCGGGCCGCGGCAGCGCCGCGGGCTCCATCGTGTCCTACGCCATGGGCATCACCGACCTGGACCCGATAGACCACGGCCTGATCTTCGAGCGCTTCCTGAACCCCGAACGCATCTCGATGCCCGACATCGACATCGACTTCGACGAACGTGGCCGGGCCGACGTCATCCGCTACGTCACCCAGAAGTGGGGCAGCGACAAGGTCGCGCAGATCGTCACCTACGGCACGATCAAGGCCAAGGCGGCCATCAAGGACGCGACCCGGGTGCTCGGTTTCCCGTACGCGCTCGGCGACCGGATCACCAAGGCCTTCCCGCCCGCGGTCATGGGCAAGGACATCCCGCTGGCGGGCATCTTCGACGACCAGCACCCCCGCCACAAGGAGGCCGGTGAGCTGCGGGCCCTCTACGCCGGCGAGGCAGAGATCAAGCAGGTCATCGACACCGCGCAGGGCATCGAGGGGCTGATCAGGCAGCCGGGCGTGCACGCGGCCGGCGTGATCATGTCCGCCGAGCCGCTGACCGACCACATCCCGGTGTGGACGAGGAACACCGACGGCGCGGTGATCACGCAGTTCGACTACCCGACCTGCGAGGGTCTCGGCCTGCTCAAGATGGACTTCCTCGGCCTGCGCAACCTCACGATCATGGCCGACGCCGTGCAGGCGATCGAGAAGAACCGCGGCGAAAAGATCGACCTCCTCGGCCTCAAGCTCGACGACCAGCCCACCTACGAGCTGCTCGGCCGTGGCGACACCCTCGGCGTCTTCCAGTTCGACGGCGGCCCGATGCGCAGCCTGCTGCGGCTGATGAAGCCGGACAACTTCGAGGACATCTCCGCCGTCGGCGCGCTGTACCGGCCGGGCCCGATGGGCGTCAACAGCCACACGAATTACGCGCTGCGCAAGAACGGCCAGCAGGAGATCATCCCGATCCACAAGGAGCTCGAGGAACCCCTCAGGGAGATCCTCGAGCCCACCTACGGCCTGATCGTGTACCAGGAGCAGGTGCAGAAGGCGGCGCAGATCATGGCCGGCTACACGCTCGGCCAGGCGGACTTGCTCCGACGGGCCATGGGCAAGAAGAAGAAGGAGATCCTCGACAAGGAGTTCGTGCCCTTCCGGCAGGGCTGCCGGGAGCACGGCTACTCGGACCAGGCGATCCAGGCGGTGTGGGACGTGCTCGTCCCGTTCGCCGGCTATGCGTTCAACAAGGCCCACTCCGCCGCCTACGGCCTGGTCTCGTACTGGACCGCCTACCTGAAGGCGAACTATCCGGCCGAGTACATGGCCGCCCTGCTCACCTCCGTCGGCGACGACAAGGACAAGTCCGCGCTGTACCTGTCCGAATGCCGCAGGATGGGGGTGAAGGTGCTGCCGCCCGACGTCAACGCCTCCGCCGCCACGTTCACCCCGGTCGGCGAGGACGTCAGGTTCGGCCTGGCGGCGATCCGCAACGTCGGCGGCAACGTCGTCGAGGCGATCGTCGCCGCGCGCAGGTCCAAGGGCGAGTTCACCAGCTTCGCCGACTTCCTGCGCAAGGTGCCCGCCGTGGTGTGCAACAAGCGTGTCATAGAGAGCCTGGTCAAGGCCGGGGCGTTCGACTCCTTCGAGCACCCGCGCAAAGGCCTGGCGCTTATCCACGAGCAGGCGGTCGATTCGGTCATCGACATCAAGCGGAACGAGGCGATCGGGCAGGACTCGCTGTTCGGCGGCGACGCCGAGGCGGAGGCGGCGTTCGAGGTCGCGATCCCCGACACCGAATGGGACAAGAAGCTCAGGCTGAACTTCGAGCGCGAGATGCTCGGGCTCTACGTCTCCGACCACCCGCTGCTCGGCGTGGAGCACATGCTCGCCAGGGAAACTGACTGTTCGCTCGCGGAACTGATGGCCGCCCAGGAAGACTCGGTGGACCGCCCGGGCGCCCCGGGCGCTCCGGGCGCCCCGTCCGCCCCGGTCAACGGCGGCCGCGACGGCCAGATCGTCAAGGTCGGCGGCATCTTGTCCGGCGTCACGCGCAAGGTCACCAAGCAGGGCAACCAGTGGGCCGCCGCCACGCTTGAGGACCTCGGCGGCGCGATCGAGGTGCTGTTCTTCCCGCAGACCTACCAGCTCTACGCCACGGCGATCGCGGAGGACGCGATCGTGATCGTCAAGGGCCGGGTGGACCGCCGCGACGACGTGCCGAAGCTGATCGCCATGGACATGACCATCCCCGACCTCAGCACCGGCGACGACTCCCCTTTCGTGGTCTCGCTCCCGGTTAATCGATGCGTGCCGCCCGTGGTCGAGCAGCTTCGTGAGGTGCTGCGCACGCACCCGGGTCACACCGAGGTGCACCTGAGGCTGCGCGGCAACGAGAAGACCACCGTGGTGCGACTTGACGACAAGCTCCGCGTCACGGCCTCGCCGGCCCTGCACGCAGATCTCAAGCAGTTGCTAGGTCCGGCTTGCGTGGCGAGTTAAGAGCTTCAACCCCTCTTTTCTCCCGAACGGAGGCGTGCTTCCCCTTAGCACCGCCACCATCTCCGCTGCCGTGAGGCGAGCCTATTTGGTGGCGAATTCAACAATAGGTGGCCGCTCGTTCGAGGTGTATCGTCCCGGACCGTGGCCGATAGCAGAACCTGGTCTCACATCAATCCCCATGTGCCGACGATCGCCCGCGTCTACGACTACTGGCTGGGCGGCAAGGACAACTTCGCCGTGGACCGCGAGCTAGCCGAGCGCTTCGTGCAGGCCGACCCGATGGTGATCGAGGGCGTGCGCAGCAACCGCGCGTTCTTGCAGCGGGCGGTCCGCTTTCTCGCCGGGGACATGGGCATCAGGCAATTTCTCGATATAGGCACCGGAATCCCGACCGCGAATAACACGCACGAGGTCGCCCAGTCCGTCGATCCGGGCTGCCGGGTCGTATATGTCGACAACGACCCGATGGTCCTCGCGCACGCCCGGGCGCTGCTGACATCGGTGACCGCGCCGACCGCCTACATCGACGCGGACGCGCGGCACACCACGCGGATACTCGCCGAGTCGGGGCGCGTGCTGGACTTCGGACAGCCGGTCGCGGTCATGCTGATCGGGCTGCTGCACTGCATCCCGGACGCCGACGACCCGGCTAGCATCGTCTCTGAGCTGGTGCGAGCGGTCCCGCCCGGCAGCTACCTGGCGATCTCGCACCCGGCGGCGGACATCCACGCCGGCGCGATGGCCGAAGGCGCCGAGGCGATGAACAAGTCGCTGACCGCTCCCGTCACGTTCCGCCGCTTCGACGATGTAGTCGCGTTCTTCGACGGCCTCGAACTAGCCGAGCCGGGTGTGGTCGCGACCACGCAGTGGCGCCCCGACCCCGGCGCGGACACCACGCCGCTACCCGGCTGGGTAGGCGTGGCCCGCAAGCCCGCGTAGCGCCCCACGCCGCCCGCCGCGCCGGATGCCCCACGCCGGCCGCCGCGCCGGATGCCCCGCGCCGGATGCCGCGCCGGCCCCCGCGCCCCGCCCTGGCCGCCACGCCGGATGAATGGCCCATATAGCTTGCCATAACCAGCTGAACGGGACATTCATCCGGCTAAAGCGAGCGGTCTGCAAGTGGCTAGCCCAGACGGGCCGTCACTTCCTCCCCAGAGGACCCATAATCACCGGGCGGTACCGACCCCAGCCGAATCTCGCCCGCACGGGGCGGACTCGCCCAGGCACGCGGGCCGGGACCTAGCCTCACGGTCCCCCCCGTCCTGGCCGCCGCTGCTTGGCAGCATCGGCGGCCAGGTGCCTTCCCGCTATGACCTGCAGATGTGATTGAACAGCACGCGGTACCGCTTCATCAGCAGCCGTAGCTGCTCGGTGGTGTCCGCGGCCGTTGGCTGGACGCCTTGCCCGTCCGGGTCGGCGTCAGCCGCGTCGCTTGCCTGGGGGCGACCGCCATCCCACATCTCCCGCAGCTCCTGTTGCCGCATGCGCAGCGCGCCGACGAGCGCCTGGGCCGTGTGCTCTACCAGATCCGCGGCGTCCGACACCGCCTCGTGAGGATCGTCCACGAAACCGGCCTGCAGCCGCAGCCAGTTGGTGCGCAACTCCTCGGCATCCTCGAGCAGGGGATCGTCAACCTCGGCGCCCGCCTTCCCCAGTCCGCCGGAATCGAGCCGCGGTTCCGCCGCGCCGGTCCGGGGGAGCGGGACGCTGCTCGCGGCGGCTGTCGCCGGGCTAGCGGCGTCGGCTAGCGGGGAACCCGCGCCGAATGTGCCCCGGTCGTCGGCACCGCCTTGACGCGGAACGCCTGAGCCGACCGTGTCATCCGCCTCAGATGCGGCGGCGGTTTCCTCATCTCCCAGCCGCGGTGCGATCGCGTCTTCGTCGTCGGTGGTGACAGCGGCCTCGGCGTCGGTGGTGACGGCGGCCTCGGCGTCGTCTGGCCCCGCGGCCGGGTCTTCCTCGACGCTCGCGGCGGGAGAGAAGGCGTCAACGCGCTCACGCGCCTCGTCCTCGCCGGGGTCGCTCACGACGACACCAGAGACCTCGTCGAGGTCATCGGAGTCCTCGTCGAGGTCATCGGAGTCCTCGTCGAGGTCACCCGAGGCCCCCTCGGGCGGCGAATCATCGGCGCTGCCCCCGATCATGAAGGGCGCGAGAACGCTGCGGCGCGGTGCAGCGCCCGAGGTTGCTTCGTCCGGCAGCTGCCCGGCACCGCTTTCCGCGGCCGCGTCATCAGCCTCGCCGGACTCGCTGTCGTCGTCATCGTCTCTGGCGGCCGAGGATCGGCCTAGTTCCAGGCTCATCGCGTCACTCCTTGCTCGTCGGTCGAGGCGGGGTTCTTTCCCCGGGTGAATTTGGCTGCCGCGACCGGCCTCGGGGCTGAGGCCGCACTGCTGGCCGTGCCTGGACTCTTGGCTGAGGCGGGCGACCGGCCGGTCCTGGCGCGACCGAGGACTGTGCCGCGGATAACGGGCTCCTCGACCGGCAGTGACTGCCGCCCCGTGCTGCCGGGAACGGTCGCGTTGGGCGGGGCGAGGGGCTGGGCCTCCACGGCGCTCGTCGCGGCGACCAGATCCGCGAACAGCTCGCGGTACCCAAGCAGTGCCTGCCTGAGCTCTTCGGTCTGCGTCGTGGCGGCTTGCTCGGTCGCTTTTCTGGCGCGCCGATAGCTATCCAGGCAGCGGGCGTGGTGGACCGACAGGTCCTTGACTAGCTGGGTCTGGTCGCCGACCTGGTAGCCGCGGTCCGTGGCGACCGCGCTGACAAGCTGGCTCGCGGCTTCGACGGACTGAGACGGGCTGTCGACGAATCGTTCCTGCGCCGCTTTCCATTCACCGCTGTATCGAGCACGCTGCTCGGCGGTGAGCGGACGCAGCCCTAGCCCGGCGACACGGCGCCGCCGGTCAGCGAGTTCAGCCTGCGCGCGGCGCGTGCCGACCTCACGAACCAGGCGGTTGTACTCCGGGCCGAATTGGTGCCGCAACCTGGCCATGCGCAGGACCTGGGAGCCTGCGAGGGCGGCGGCTGCGGCGACAAGGATGAATACGATCACTACGGCGATAATGGCACCAACGGGCATAATGACCTCCGAAAGACCGCAGGACGCCCGTGCGTCTGCCCGCCAAATCGCCATCCAAACCGTGTGCGGTGCCGTCCGCCGCATACGATCTTGCGGGGAAGCGAGGTGGAACGGCTCGGATGAGTATTCCAGTGCATGCCAGTGCGGCCGGCCGGCGCAGGGCAGGGACCAGAGCCATCGCCGGGTTCGGGCTGGCGCTGGCCGGCAGTGCCGTGCTCGGCCTGCTCGGCGGGCTGATCTGGGGAGAGGTGGCTCCGCGGGCGATGTTGCAAGAGATCGGCACGGGCACGGCCGAGCTGGTGAACGCCGAGACGTCCGCGTTCATCGGCGCGGACGCGTGGTTCTGCGGCATCGCGGTGGTCGCCGGCCTGATCAGCGGCCTGCTCGGATACCGGTTCCTGGTGGCGCGGGCCACCCCGGGCGCCCGGGCCATCGCGACAGCGGGGCTTGTCCTCGGCGCAGTGGCCGGCGCCCTTGTCATGCTGTGGCTGGGCGGCCAGATGGGCCTGTCCGGCTACAACCAGCAGCTCGCGTCCAGCCCGAAAGGGACGCTCTTCCCAGCGTCCCTGACCCTCGGGGCAAAGAGCGCGATCGCTTTCTGGCCGATGTTCACCGCGATCGTCATTCTGGTCGCCGAGTGGGGCACCCGTCACCAGGACGCCGAGGCCCCGACGCCCCCCGGCTACGCGCCTCCCCGCGACTAGATCAGCCGGCCCCGTCGGCTGGCCGGGAATGGCGTCCGGGTCAGGATGTGGCGGCCGGACCTAGTTAGCAGGCGACGGGCGGCCCGGACGGACTCGGTGAACTCGGTGAAGGGGTGGCCAGCGCGGTCGGCGCCACCGGTGTCGCCGACGACGGCATCGGGACCGGCGACGCCGAGGGGGTCGAGGTGGCGGCGGTCGGGCTGGCCACGGGCGACGCGGTCGACGGGGCCGGAGCCAGGTAAGTCGGGGAAGGGGACGCCGAGGGGACCGGTGTGGCCGCGGTCGGGCTGGGCACTGGCGTCACGGTAGACGGGGCCGAGACTGGGGCCGGGGAAGTCGGGGAGGCGGAAGCGGTCGGGACCGGCGCGGGTGCGCTCGGGCTGGTCACCGGAGAAGCTGACCCCCCCGTTGGGCTCGGCACCGCGGCCGGGAGCAGGCTTCCTGTCGGGCTCGGCACCGGGGCCGGGAGCAGGCTTCCTGTCGGGCTCGGCACCGGGGCCGGGAGCAGGCTTCCTGTCGGGCTCGGCACCGGCGAACAGGACGGCGAAGGGTCGGTGACATGCCGCCCAGCCGACTGCCGGTGCTGGCCCGCGTCGCCGTGACCCGAGCTGACCGCGGCGACGGCCGCGCTGCCGCCACCGGCCAGGGCAAGCCCGGCGACCGCGCCGACTACCCAGACGGCCTTGCCCCGCGACCGCTTCTCGCTGGAATCCATCCGCTCCTCCTGGAAATCGCCGAATACCTTGAGCACCGGGAAGTACGTCCGCCGAGCGAGGAAAGTTGTGCTGTCCAGGTCGCAACCTTCGGCGCCCTTCGGCCGTATATCCACAAGCGGGTAACCGGCGGAAGGGACCGACATTTGGCGCGTGACGACGAGGAGTTCGCGGCGTTCGCGCAGGCGAGCTTCGGCGGACTACGGCACGTCGGCTACCTGCTGACCGGCGACGGGCACGCCGCGGAAGACGCGGCGCAGGCGGCGCTCGTGCGCACTTACGCCGCCTGGTCCCGGGTGCGCCGCGACGACGCTTTCGCTTACGCGCGGCGGGTGCTCGTCAACTACCTGACCGACCGGTGGCGGCGCCGCCTTCGCGAGTACCCCACCGATGACCTGCCAGAACTCCCAGTAGGCCCGGACCCGGCGGACGAGGTCGCGCTGCGGCACTGGCTGACCGGAGCGCTCGCCACGCTCACCGTGCGGGAACGCGCGGTGGTGGTCATGCGCTACTTGTTCGACCTTCCGGAGGCGACCGTGGCGCGCGACCTGGGCATCAGCGTCGGCACGGTGAAAAGCACCAGTTCCCGTGCGCTGGCCAAGCTTCGGGTCAGCGCGGACCCGGCTGTGCCGGCTCCCGCGATCGGAGGTGACAAACGATGACCGATCTGGACACTCTGCGCCGGGCGCTGCACGCGCCGGAGGAAGCCGGGGCCCCCGTCGACATCCCGGCGATCATCAAGAGGGGCAGGCGGTTGCGCCGCCGCCGGATCCTCACGGCGGTGGCCGGGGGAGCATGCGCCGCCGGCGCGGTCTTCGGCGCAGTGACTGGGATCACTCATCTCACCCGGCCGTCGCCCGCACCGGGCCAGAACCCGGCGGACTCGACCCGGTCCGGGCCGACTCTGAACCGCCCCGGATCCCCGGCCGCTTCCGCGACCCCATCGCCATCACCGTCGCGCCCGGCCACGCCCGTCAGCGTCAGCCCGACATCAGTCCCCGGCCCCAGTCGCTCAGCCTTCCAGCCGACGACTGGGCAGAGTCCCCCCGCCTCGGCCAACCCCACTGCTAGCCCGACCGGCCAGCCCACCGCCTCCCAGTCGACCGGCGGCAACGCCCCCTCAGGCCAGCCCAGCAGCCCCACGGCGGCAGCATCCACAACCCCGTCCCCGAGCCCGACCCGCTAAACCCTCCACACGCTGAACCCTCCACACGCTGAACCCAGGGGTGCCCGGGCGATTTATTTGCGCCCCGAGCGCATCACGTCCACTATGTGGACGGGCCGACGGTAGCGGAGCCATGCTCCGTAGACTTGGGCCGTGACTTCGGACAGCGGGGCGAGTCCCGTTACCACCGTTATCGACCTGCGCGGCAAGGATCCGGCCGGGCTGGCCCGGCCGGCGCTTGAGGCCATGCTGCCGCGCGCCGCGCTGGACGTCGAGCGCGCCGTTGAGCTGGTGAAGCCGATCTGCGAAGACGTCCGTGTCCGCGGCGGCGCGGCGATACGCGAGTACACGGTCCGCTTCGACCACGTTGACCTGGCCCGCACCAGGGTCCCCGAACAAGCGATCCAGCACGCGCTCACCACGCTTGACCCCGCGGTGCGTGACGCGCTGGCCGAAGCGATCAGGCGCGCCCGGATCGTGCATGAGGCCCAGCTGCCGCACCAGACCGACACCGAGCCGGCGCCCGGCCTCAGCGTGTCCACCAGGTTCGTCCCCGTGCGAAGGGCCGGCGTCTACGTCCCCGGCGGCCTGGTCGCCTACCCGTCGTCGGTGGTGATGAACGTCGTGCCCGCGCAGGCCGCCGGCGTCGAGTCGATCGCGGTCGCGAGCCCGCCGCAAACCCACAACGAGGGCTTGCCGCACCCCTCGGTGCTCGCCGCGTGCGCGCTCCTCGGGATCACCGAGGTACACGCCGTCGGCGGCGCGCAAGCGCTGGCGATGTTCGCCTACGGCACCGACGAATGCGCGGCCGCTGACGTGATCACCGGCCCCGGCAACGTTTACGTGGCCGCGGCCAAGCGCATCCTGCAGGGCCAGGCGGGCATCGACGGGGAAAACGGCCCCACCGAGATCGCCATCATCGCCGACGACACCGCCGACGCCGCCTTCGTCGCCGCCGACCTCATCGGCCAGGCAGAACACGACCCGCTCGCCGCCTGCCTGCTCATCACCACCGACCCCGGCCTGCCCGCCAGGGTCGACGAGGAGCTAGCCGAGCAGATCCAGAAAACCAAACACAGGCAGCGAGTCGAGACCGCGCTGCACGGCCAGGCGGCCTACGTGCTCACCGCCGACATCCAGGCGGCGATCGCGGTCTGCGACGCGTGGGCGCCCGAGCACCTGGAGGTGCAGACCGCCGACGCCGCCAAGGTCGCGGCCAAAGTCCGCAACGCGGGCGCGATCTTTGTCGGCCCGTACTCGCCGGTCTCGCTCGGCGACTATCTCGCCGGGTCCAACCACGTGCTGCCCACCGGCGGAACGGCGCGGCACACCAGCGGCCTGTCCGTCTACCCGTACCTCAAGGTCGTCAACGTCATCGAGTGCGACCGCGACTCGCTGCGCAGCGTCGCGCCGCGGGTCGACGCGCTCGGCGGCGCCGAAGACCTGGCCGCCCACGTCGCCGCCGTCAGGACCCGGGTCTCAAGCCCCGCGTCGCCAACGGCGACGCCGCCTAGGGGCTCCGGGGGGTCCCGGGGGGTCTCGTCCCCCCGGGCCAGCAAGGGGGAGCGGTGACGGAGCGGCAGTCAGAACTGCCCGTTCGGGATGACCTCAAGGACCTGCACCCGTACGGCGCCCCGCAGCTGGACGTGCCCGTCCGGCTGAACACCAACGAAAACCCCTACGCACCAAGCGAAGCCCTCCAGAAGGCGATCGCCGACGCGGTCGGCGCGGTAGCCGGCACGCTCAACCGCTACCCCGACCGCGACGCGCTCGACCTGCGCAAGGACCTCGCCGACTACCTCGGCCACAACCTCACCGCCCGGCAGGTGTGGGCCGCCAACGGCTCCAACGAGATCATCCAGCAGCTCCTCCAGGCGTTCGGCGGGCCGGGCCGAACGGCCCTCGGCTTCGAGCCGTCGTACTCGATGCACCCGCTCATCGCGAGGGTCACGTCCACGGAATGGATAGCCGGCCGCCGCGACCCCGGCTACGGCCTGTCCACCGCGCCCGAGCAGGTCACCGCAGCCAACCCCGACATCGTCTTCGTGACCTCGCCGAACAACCCCACCGGCACCTCTGTCCCCCTCGACCTCATCGAAGCGGTCTACGCCGCCGCCCCCGGCATGGTCGTGGTCGACGAGGCATACGCGGAGTTCCGCCGCGACGGCACGCCGAGCGCGCTGACCCTGCTGCCCGGGCGGCAGCGCCTGCTCGTCACCCGCACGATGTCGAAGGCATTCGCCGCGGCTGGCACCCGCCTCGGCTACCTGGCGGCCGACCCCGCCGTCATCGACGTGCTGCTCACCGTCCGGCTGCCGTATCACCTGTCCACGGTCACCCAGGCGGTCGCGCGCGCCGCCATCGCCCACAAGGAAGAGCCGCTGGCCACGGTGGCGCTGCTGCGCCAGGGCCGCGACGACCTCGTCGGCTGGCTGCGCGGGCACGGGCTGGCGGTGGCCGACAGCGATGCGAACTTCGTGCTGTTCGGCGTCTTCGACGATCGCGACGCCCGCTGGCAAGAGCTGCTCGACCGCGGCGTGCTGATCCGCAACACCGGCCCCGACGGCTGGCTGCGCGTGACGATCGGCACGCCCGACGAGACCGCCGCGTTCAAGGCGGCGCTGGCGGAGGTGCTGGGACGATGAACCGGGTCGGGCGCGTGACCCGCGAGACCAAGGAGACGGAGCTGCTCGTCGAGCTCGACCTCGACGGCCCTGGCCCAGTCGACATCCACACCGGCGTCCCGTTCTTCGACCACATGCTCGCCCAGCTCGGCAAGCACGGCTGCCTCGGGCTCACCGTCCGCGCCAAGGGCGACATCGAGATCGACGCGCACCACACGGTGGAGGACACGAGCATCGCCCTCGGGCAGGCGCTGCGCGAGGCGCTGGGGGACAAGTCCGGCATATCGCGGTTCGGCGACGCGCTCGTTCCGCTGGACGAGACCCTGGTCCGCGCCGCGGTCGACCTGTCCGGCCGCCCCTACGTGGTGCACGAGGAGCCGGCGGGCATGTCGCCGGTCATCGGCACCTACGACACCACGCTCACCAGGCACATCTGGGAATCACTCGCGTTCTCCGCCGGGATCTGCCTGCACGTGCACGTGCTTTACGGTCGCAACCCGCACCACATCGTGGAGGCGCAGTTCAAGGCGGTCGCGCGGGCGCTGCGGTCCGCCGCCGCCCTCGACTCCAGGGCTGGCGGGGTGCCCTCCACGAAAGGGGTGCTTTAAATCATTTTTCCTGAACGAACCATGGCTCCCGCGAGACCACAATGACTGCCAACGTTGTCGTCCTCGATTACGGGTCGGGGAACCTGCGGTCAGCGCAGCGGGCGCTGGCCCGGGTCGGCGCCGAGGTCACGGTGACCGCCGACTTCGACGCGGGCCTGGACTGCGACGGGCTGGTCGTCCCGGGCGTCGGCGCGTTCGCGGCCTGCATGGCGGGGCTGCGCGGCGTCGGCGGGGACAAGCTGATCGCGCGGCGCGTCGAGGCGGGGCGGCCGGTGCTCGGCATCTGCGTGGGCATGCAGGTGCTGTTCACCGCCGGCGTCGAGCATGGCCTGCGCACCGAAGGCGGCCGGGTCTGGCCGGGCACGGTCGAGCGGCTCGACGCGTCCGTGCTGCCGCACATGGGCTGGAACACCGTCGCGGTGCCGCCGGGGACCGCCTTGTTCGCCGGGATCCCCGCCGGCACGCGGTTCTATTTCGTGCACTCCTACGCGCTGCGCATGGCCGACGCCGGACCGCTGACCGCCGCCGGCGCCAGGGTCACTGTCACCGAGCACGGCGAGCCGTTCGCGGCCGCGGTCGAGCATGGCGTGGTGTCGGCGACCCAGTTCCACCCGGAGAAGTCCGGCGACGTCGGCGCCGCGGTCCTGTCCAACTGGCTGGAGACCCTATGACCGCCCTCGTGTCCCTGACGCTGCTGCCCGCCGTCGATATCGCCGACGGTGAGGCTGTCCGGCTGGTGCAAGGCGCCGCCGGCAGCGAGACCTCCTACGGCGACCCGGTGGCAGCCGCCCTCGGCTGGCAGCGCGCCGGCGCGTCGTGGATTCACCTGGTCGACCTGGACGCGGCCTTCGGGCGCGGCTCGAACGCGGAACTGCTGGCGAAGGTTGTCGGCACCATGGACATCAACGTTGAGATGTCCGGCGGGATCCGCGACGATGAGTCGCTCGAGCGCGCGCTGGCGACCGGGTGCGCCCGGGTGAACATCGGCACCGCGGCGCTGGAGAAGCCGGACTGGGTCCGCTCGGTCATCGCGCGGTTCGGCGAGAAGATCGCGATCGGGCTCGACGTGCGCGGCACGACGCTGGCAGCGCGCGGCTGGACCTCCGAGGGCGGCGACCTGTATGAGACGCTGGCCCGGCTCGACGCCGAGGGCTGCGCCCGGTACGTGGTCACCGACGTGCTGAAGGACGGCACGCTGCGCGGGCCCAACCTGGACCTGCTGCGCGATGTGTGCTCGCGGACCAGCGCCCCGGTGGTCGCCAGCGGGGGAGTGTCGTCACTGGCCGACCTGCGCGCCCTGGCCTCGCTCGTGCCGCTAGGCGTGGAAGGCGCTATCGTCGGCAAGGCGCTCTACGCGGGCGCGTTCACCCTGGAAGAGGCCCTGCTAGCTTCGGGCCCCAAGGGGACGACCCCCCCGGGGATTGGAGAGGCGGGCTTCGCCAACGAGGAGGTAACATCATGAGCCCAAAGCGACGGCGGGTGTCCTCCGGCGTGCCCTACGAGAAGTCGGTCGGCTTCAGCCGGGCGGTGGCGGCCGGGGACTTCATCTTCGTCAGCGGGTGCACATCGATCGCGGACGGCGAGGTCGTGTACGAGGGTGACATGGCCAGGCAGACCGAACAGGCTCTGCTGAACGTGGCCGCCGCGCTGCGCCAGCTTGGCGCCAGCCTCGCGGACGTGGTGCGCACCCGGATATACGTGACCGACATCACACGGTGGACGGAGGCGGGCGAGGCGCACCGCCTCGCCTTCGAAGACGCGCCGCCCGCGACCAGCATGGTCCAGGTGTCCGCGCTGATCGACCCGCGGATGCTCGTCGAGGTCGAGGCGGTGGCGCACCGGGAATACGGACCCGACTACGACGAGACCGAGCGCGACGAGAGCGAACCGCCGCCCGACTCGATTCGCCTAGACGAGCCGAGCACGGACGACACCATATGACGGTTGCGGTGCGGGTGATCCCGTGCCTGGACGTGGACGCGGGCCGGGTCGTCAAGGGCGTGAACTTCCGCGACCTGCGGGACGCCGGCGACCCGGTCGAACTCGCCGCCAGGTACGACGCCGAAGGCGCGGACGAGCTGACCTTCCTGGACATCACCGCGTCCAGCGGCGGCCGCCAGACCATGTACGACGTCGTGCGCCGCACCGCCGGGCAGGTATTCATCCCGCTGACGGTCGGCGGCGGGGTGCGGTCCCGCGAGGACGTCGACGCGCTGCTGCGCGCCGGCGCCGACAAAGTCTCGCTCAACACCGCCGCGATCGCGCGGCCCGAACTGCTTGCCGAGGCGGCCCGCCAGTTCGGGTCCCAGTGCGTGGTGCTGTCGGTCGACGCGCGCCGCGTGCGGCCGGGCGACCCGGCTCAACCACCCCGCCACCCCCACCCCCACCCCCACCCCCACCGCCCCCACCACCCCCATCCCCCCAGCGGCTTCGAGGTCACCACGCACGGCGGGCGGACCGGCACCGGCATCGACGCCGTGGACTGGGCACGCCGCGCCGTCGACCTGGGCGCCGGGGAGATCCTGCTGAACTCGATGGACGCGGACGGCACCGAGGCCGGATTCGACCTGGAGCTGATCCGCCTGGTGCGCGCCGCCGTCCACGTCCCGGTGATCGCCAGCGGCGGAGCCGGCGACCTCGCTCACTTCGCGCCCGCCGTCGACGCGGGCGCCGACGCCGTCCTCGCCGCCAGCGTCTTCCACTTCGGCACGCTCCGCATCGCGGAGGTCAAGGACGCCCTGCGCGACGCCGGCCACCCGGTCCGCTGAGAACCGCCAGCGGCGAATGTCAGCGTTCCTTAAGCGATTCTGAGACATTTTCTAAGATTCCTCCCAGCGGTTGCCCGTCTGTGTCCTAGCCACGGCGTCGATACTCTTCAGCGTGACGAACCTATACAGCAACCAAGGAGCGGGTGCCGCGCCAGCCGCGCCCGCCTCGGGCCCGGCTTACCGCAAGCGGCCCAGCGGTCCCCGCGCGCGCGTCGCCGCCCTGATCGCGGCATGTGCGGTCGTGGCGGGCGGCGCGTTCGCGATAACCGAGGCGGTCTCCGGGTCCGGTTCGGCCGCACCCCCGGCCGCGACGGCCAACACGACAACCGGGCTCACCGGGCAGGCCGCCGTGCTGAACGGCGCGCTCTCCGACGCGTCGTTCGCGTCGGCGAGCAGCTCCGCGCAGTCCACCCCGGCCGCGGGCCAGGTGGCGCTGCGCCGTGTCCGCCGGGCCCTCGCCCGGCTCCGGCTGCTCGGCGGGATGCACGGCGAGTACACCTTCCAGACCAAGGACGGCCCGCGCACGCTGGCGTTCGAGCGTGGCACCGTAGTCTCGGTCGCCGGCCCCGATGTCACGGTGCGGGCCGCCGATGGAACCATGTGGACCTGGGTGGTCACCGCCGGGTCGGTGGTCCGGCAGGACGGGACGCGCACGACCGCCGCCGCGCTGGCTGACGGCCAGCCGGTATTCGCCGGCGGCTCGGTGACCGGCGCGACCCACGACGCCCTGCTAGTCGTGATCCGCAAGTCCGCGAAAAAGGCTTAGGACGCTACCTGGTAGTGGCGATGCCCGCGGCCGCCATCGCGGCGCCGACGATGCCGGCGTCGTTGAGCAGGGCCGCGGGCACGATCCTGGCCCGGACGTGGGTCAGCTGCGGCACCCACTTGTCCGACTCTTTGCTGATCCCGCCGCCGACGATGATCAGGTCGGGCGCCAGCAGCGCCTCCATCTGCTGCACGTACTCGTCCACCCGTCCGGCCCACTTAGACCAGCTCAGGTTGTGCAGGTCCTTGGCGCGCTCGGACGCCCGCTTCTCCGCCTCGTGCCCGCCGATCTCGATGTGACCGAACTCCGTGTTGGGCACCAGCAGGCCGCCGGTGAACAGCGCGCTGCCGATACCGGTGCCGAAGGTGAGCATGAGCACCGTCCCGTGCTCGCCCTTCCCTGCGCCGAACGTCATCTCCGCGATCCCCGCCGCGTCAGCGTCGTTCAGCACGGTCACGTCGCCGCCCAGGGCGTTGCCGAACAGTTTCGCCGCGTCCGTCCCGATCCACGCGTGATCGACGTTCGCGGCCGTGCGGATCGTTCCGCTGGTGACCACGCCGGGGAAGGTGGCGCCGGTCACGCCCTTCCATCCGAACGCTCCCGCTAGTTCCCGGACAACGTCCGCGACTGCCGCCGGGGTCGCCGGCTGCGGCGTGGCGATCTTCTGGCGCTCGTCCAGCAGCTTGCCAGTGGCCACGTCGACCGGCGCCGCCTTCATCCCGCTGCCGCCGATGTCGATTCCGAGTACGTGCATGTAGTTATCCTCTCCTACCCACGCCACCCGCCCAAATAGCGCCGCGCGCCCCAACCCACGCTGCCCGTCCAGCGCCCGAGCATGCGAGGCCGCGCCCACGACCGCACCAAGCGTTCGGCATTCTGATTATTATCGGATGTGACAGAGCAGAAAGGGGTCGCCCGATGAACTGGCTGAAGGTTGGCGCCGTCGTAGTCGGCGGGATCATCGTCTTCTTCGTGGTCGATTCTCTGGTCCATGTGATTCTCGGGCTGCTCTCCGCGATCGTGTTCGTCGCCATCGTCGCGGGCGGCGGCTACGTCGCTTACAAGCTCCTGGGCGCACGGCGCCGCCGTCAGGTCAGGGACCGGCCCGAGGAACGCCCGCGGCGGCGGCAGGTTGAGGAGCGCAGCGTCGTGGTGCCGCCGCCAGCGACGCCCTCGCCGCAGCCCGCGCACCACGACGTGGAAGACGAACTGGCCCGGATGAAGCGGGAGATGGGTCGCTAGCGGCGCTTACGCCCGCCAGTCGCGGAGTGCGCCGATGGCCTCATCGGTGCCGTCGTAGGTGACGTTCGCCACACTCGTCCTGCCCATGACCCACATGGTCAGCTCGGCTGGCGTGCCGATGACGGTGACGGTCGGCCTGGCGTTCTTCATCGTGACGCGGTACGGCCCGGTGCCGTCCCCGTCGCCGTCTCTGGCGAGTTCGACGCCGACCGGGGCCTTGCGCAGGAACAGCCTGGACGATTTCAGCCGCTTCCACAGCGCGGTGGACAGCGCGGCCGGGACGTCCCTGGGCTCCCAGTCTGGCTGGGCGCGCAGCACGTCCTCGTAGTGCACGAAGTACTCCACGGTGTTGGCGGCCTCGTCGACACCGGGCAGCGCGAACGGCGACAGCCGCGGCGGTCCGTCCCTGAAGGCCTGGACAAGCTGGGCGTACGTCCGCCGTTCGGCCAGGCGTCGCTGGACGCGTTCGGTATGCCCGGCGAGCGGGCCGCCGAGCACGCCGGCGGCGGCGTCCGGGCGCCGCTCGCGGAGCACCAGGTGCGCGGCGAGGTCGCTCGTCTGCCAGCCGGCGCACAGGGTGGGCGCGTCGGGGCCCGCGGCCTCGAGCAGGTCGCTCAGGGCAAGGCGCTCTTCCCGTGAGTAGCTCACCCGAAGATCGTAGGCTGTAAGGGCGTCAGCGGTAATACCCGTCGGTGGGATGGGCGTGGAACGGGTTGGGATGGGCGGGAACGGGTTGGGATGGGCGGGAACGGGTTGGGGAAGAAAAGAGAGGGACTAACGATGACAGACGCCGTGCGGCAGTCTCGGCTGGATCCGCGGATCGCCGCCCGTCTCAAGCGAGACGCGAACGGCCTGATGGCGGCTATCGCCCAGCAGTACGACACCGGCGAGGTGCTGATGCTCGCCTGGATGGACGACGAGGCGCTGCATCGGACGCTGACCACGGGGCGCTGCACGTACTGGTCGCGCAGCCGCCAGGAGTACTGGGTGAAGGGTGAGACGTCCGGGCATCTGCAGGTGGTGAAGTCGGTGGCGCTGGACTGCGACGGCGACGCGATCCTGGTGAAGGTGGATCAGATGGGGGCCGCCTGCCACACGGGCGATCGCACCTGCTTCGACGCGGACATGCTCGGCGCCCAGTGAACGAGCGCCCAGTGAGCGAGCGCCCAGTGAACGAGGGCGCAGTGAACGAGCGCCCAGTGAGCGATCGCGCGGTCAGCAAGCGCGAGTACGGCGCCGCCCTGCTGGCGGGCGCCGTCGGCGCCGGGCTGATCCTGCTGGCGGTCAGGCAGCGCTGGGCGCAGGCGGTGTTCACGCCACCGAAGCCGCTGTCGCCCCAGGTGGTCAGCGTGTCCGGCGCCGACCTGGTGCCGCTGGCCGGTGCCCTCGCGCTGGCGGCACTGGCCGGCCTCGCCGCGGTGATCGCCACCCGCGGACTGCTGCGCCGCGTGGCCGGGGCGCTGCTCGCGGTCTTCGGCGCCGGCGCGGGCGCCGCGGTGACCGCGTCGGTGACCGCGGCGAACGTGCTGGGCGTGGCCGCCGGCCACATCGCCTCGCCGGAGTCCGCCGCCGTTTCCGGCGCGGCCGGGTCGACCACGGGCGGCTCTTCCGGCGGCGCCGCGGTCGTGGTGTCCGGGGCCGCGGGTCACGCGATCATCTCCGGCACGCCGTGGCGGGCGGCCGTGATCGCCGGGGCGCTGCTTGTGTTCCTCGCCGGGCTCGCGACCGTGTTGCGCGGTCCGGGCTGGCCGGTGATGTCCGCCAGGTACGAGCCGCCGCAGCGTCAGGACAGCGGTGCCGCGGGGGCGCTCGGCCCGGGCCGGGCCGCCAGGCCCGCCGCGCCGGCCGCCGCCGCCCGGGCCAGGGACTCGGCCTCCATGTGGGAATCGCTCAGCGGCGGCGAGGATCCTACCGAAGGCGACGAGCCCCCCGGCCGCGAGGATCGGGCGAGCGTGGACTGATCGGTGCCCAGCGTGCTCGTCGCCGATCACGAGCCCGAGGTAGCCGAAATGACGCGGCGCTACCTTGAGCGGGCGAACATGCGCGCCCTCGTGACGTGCACTCCGGCGGAGACACTGCGCGCGCTTGCGGCCCGGCGGGCCGACCTGTTCGTAATCGACCTGACGATGCCTGGCCTGGAAGTCCGTGGCGTGCGGCAGGCGCTGGCCGCCGTGGTTCCCGTCGTCTTCCTGCTCGACCGCGGCGATCCGCGGCCGCACGGCCTGAACAGCCCGCCGGCCGTCCGGCGGTGGCTCATCCGGCCGTTCAGCCCGCGGGCGCTGGTGGTCACGGTCGCCGAGCTGCTCCAGCCGGTGACGGCGCCGTCCCGGCCGGCCGACCTCGTCGGCCCGGCCGGCGCCGACACGAGCGCGGACCGCGGCCGCCACGAGATCGTCCTGGGCGGCCGGGACGTCAGCCTGACCAGGACCGAGTTCGTCCTGGTGTCCACGCTGGCGCAGCAGCCGGGGCGGGTGCTGAGCCGGCAGCGGCTGCTCGCGGCGCTGGAGAACGAGCGGGGCAAACGGCCCAGCGCCCGGGCCGTCGACGTCTACGTCGCACAACTGCGGGCGAAGCTCGGCAGCGACGTCATCAGGACCGTTCACGGCGTTGGCTACGTCCTGGACCTGGCCGAGAGCGCCGGGGAGACCTCCGGGGAGCCAGGGGGCCGCGGGGCGAATGAGGAACCGCTGGGGCAACGCCAAGGTATGGGTTATGCATTGCGAAGGCAAACTCCAGGGGGGTCGCCGAGCCCGGGTTCGGTTGGGGGCTAGCATCGGTGGCGCAACATTTCCGATTTGAGGGGACGACGGAACCGCGTGAGTGTGCTCGACGAGATCCTTGATGGCGTGCGTGCCGATCTCGCCGAACGGCAGCAGCGCGTCTCGCTTGAGCAGCTGAAGGACATGTCGCGGCGCGCGGCGTCACCGCTCGACGCGCTCGCGGCGCTCAAGGCGGATGGGGTCAGCGTCATCGCGGAGGTCAAGCGCGCGAGCCCGTCCCGCGGCGCGATGGCGGCCATCGACGACCCGGCCGCGCTGGCCGCCGACTACGAGGCGGGCGGGGCGCGCGTCATCAGTGTCCTCACCGAGCAGCGCCGGTTCGGCGGATCGCTCGAGGACCTTGCCGCGGTCCGCAGGGCCGTACAGACCCCGCTGCTGCGCAAGGACTTCGTGGTCAGTTCCTATCAGCTGTGGGAGTCGCGCGCCCACGGCGCGGACATGGTGCTGCTCATCGTCGCCGCGCTCGAGCAGAGCGCGCTGGTCTCGCTCGTCGAGCGGACGCTGTCGATCGGGATGCTGCCGCTCGTCGAGGTACACGCCGACGAAGAGCTTGAGCGGGCGGTGGACGCCGGGGCGACGGTGATCGGCGTGAACGCGCGCAACCTCGGCACCCTCGAGGTGGACCGCTCGATCTTCGCGCGGCTGGCCGGTCGCATCCCTGAAGGCGTCGTCAAGATCGCCGAGTCAGGCGTGCGCGGCCCGCACGACCTGCTCGCTTACGCCGCGGCGGGTGCTGACGCCGTTCTCGTGGGGGAGTCCCTGGTGACGGAGAAGGACCCGCGGGCGGCGGTCGCCGACCTGGTGACCGCCGGGTCTCATCCGGCGCTGCGCAACGAACGCGGGTAGTCTGACCGCCGTGGAGAGCACACCGACGGTGCGTCGCGCGCCGGCAGAACCTGATATTTCCCCGGTTCCCGACCTGTCCGGGCACTTCGGTGTGTATGGCGGGTCGTTCGCGCCTGAGTCGCTGACGGCGGCGCTTGAGCAGCTCACCAAGGAGTACGAGGCCGCGCGGACCGACCCCGGCTTCACCGCGGAGCTAGCCGACCTGCTCAAGAACTACGCCGCGCGGCCAACACTGCTGAGCGAGGCCAGGCGGTTCGGCGCCGGGCCCGCGGGCGGCTGCCGGGTGTTGCTCAAGCGCGAGGACCTTACCCACACCGGATCGCACAAGATCAACAACGTGCTGGGCCAGGTGCTGCTCACCAAACGGATGGGCAAGACCCGGGTCATCGCGGAGACGGGCGCCGGCCAGCACGGCGTGGCGACCGCGACCGCGGCCGCCCTGCTCGACCTGGAGTGCGTCGTCTACATGGGCGAAGAGGACACCAGGCGGCAGGCGCTCAACGTGTCCAGGATGCGGATGCTCGGCGCTGCGGTGATACCCGTCACGACCGGGACGAAGACCCTCAAGGACGCCATGAACGAGGCGTTCCGCGACTGGGTGGCGACGGTCGATAACACCCACTACTGCATCGGATCGGTCGGCGGGCCGCATCCGTTCCCGATGATGGTCAGGGACTTTCAGCGGATCATCGGCGTCGAGGCCAGGCAGCAGGTCCTCGAGTTGGCCGGCCGGCTGCCCGACGCGGTCATCGCCTGCGTCGGCGGCGGATCGAACGCGATCGGCGTGTTCCACGCCTTCATTCCCGACGCCGGCGTCCGGCTGATCGGCTGCGAAGCGGGCGGGGACGGCGACGGCCCGGGCCGGAACGCCGCGACGCTGAGCAACGGCTCCCCGGGCGTGCTCCACGGGATGCGCACCTACCTGCTGCAAGACGACGAGGGTCAGACGCTCGACACGCACTCCATCTCGGCGGGCCTCGACTACCCCGGTGTCGGCCCGGAGCACGCCTGGCTCAAGGACACCCACCGCGGCGAATACCGGTCGGTCAGCGACGCCCAGGCGATGGACGCCTTCTCCGCGCTGTGCCGGACGGAGGGCATCATCCCCGCCCTGGAGTCCTCGCACGCGCTCGCCGGCGCGATGGCCGTGGGACGAGAGCTCGGCCGCGGCGGCCTGATCCTGGTGAACCTGTCCGGCCGCGGCGACAAAGACGTGGCGACGGCGTCCGAGTGGTTCGGAGTATGACCGTGATGAGCACTGTCACGACGGCATTCGCCAAGGCGGCCGCGGAAAACCGCGCCGCGCTCGTCGGCTACCTCCCGGCCGGCTTCCCCGACGTCCCGACCGCCACGCGGGCCGCGCTGGCCATGGCGGAGGCGGGCGCCGACATCATCGAGGTGGGCCTGCCGTACTCCGACCCGCTGATGGACGGCCCGGTGATCGCCGACGCGGTGTACCGGGCCCTGAAAAACGGCACCCGGATCAAGGACGTGCTCGACCTGGTCCAGGCGATCGCCAGCCAGGGCACCGCCGCGCTGGTGATGACCTACTGGAACCCGGTCGACCAGTACGGCGTCGACGCGTTCGCGCGCGACCTGGCCAGCGCGGGAGGCGCCGGCCTGATCACACCGGACCTGACGCCAGAAGAGGCCGGCCCGTGGCTCGCCGCCTCGGATTCCCACGGTCTGGACCGCGTCTTCCTCGTGGCCCCGAGCTCCACCACGGCGCGCATCGCCCAAGTGACCGCCGTGTGCCGCGGCTTCGTCTACGCCGTCAGCCTCATGGGCATCACCGGCACCCGCGCGGCCGTCAACTCGGGCGCCGGCGCCCTGGTCGGCCGGGTCCGCGAGCACACCGACCTGCCGGTCGCGGTCGGCCTCGGCGTCAGCAACGGCACCCAGGCGGCCGAGGTCGCCGGCTTCGCCGACGGCGTGATCGTCGGCTCCGCGTTCGTCCGCCGCCTCGCCGAGGCCCCCGACGAAGACGCGGCCCTGGCCAGCATCCGCGCCCTAACGGCAGACCTAGCCGCAGGCGTCCGCCGCCAGTAACGCCCCCGGCCCCCACCACCCCCGGCCCCC
>Ga0210390_10000533_pt1 | contig 41275 bp, 23 predicted proteins | sample IncBWH11OmetaG_FD_161050 | JGI IMG/M metagenome (GOLD analysis project Ga0210390, IMG submission 161050) | Forest soil microbial communities from Barre Woods Harvard Forest LTER site, Petersham, Massachusetts, United States - Inc-BW-H-11-O ... | reverse complement strand
TAGAGCGCGTAGCCATTGTCCTCGCGCCGATAGGAAAGGGGCTTCGTCGTGAAGCGGTCGGGCGGCACTTCGCGGCAATAACGGGGCGTGAGCGCGGCGAGCGTTTCCGGATAGGCGCCGTTGTCGGCGTGATAGGCGGCGAGCGCCAAGCCGAGCAATACCAGGTCGACCCGCATCCGCGCGCGGTCTTCAACCACTAAATCGGGTTTGAGGTTCGGCAGCATTCGGGTGGCGAGCATCCGGCCCATCCAATCCCCTTTTTGTTCCAGCGTAGTTGCGCCGAGCCCCTCGGGTGTTTGCTTGAGGATCGAGCGAGCCGTCGTTTCGAGCGCCTCGAACCGCAAGGGACGCCAGTCGGTGATCGGCGTTCGGATGGCAGCCAGCCAGCGGTCCCACTCTTTGTTGGCCGAGCGCATGCCTTTGTTCCAGACCACGGTCATCTGCATGTCGTAGATGTCGACGATCAACTCGGAGTCTGCCAACGGGGACAGCGCCTCTCCCAGGTCGACCATCATGCCTTCCAACTCGGGCTGCTGCTTTTGCGCCAGCTCGCTGGCGAAGCCGAGAAACATGATCCGCTCGCCATGGTCGAATTGATCGGCCACGCTGGGCTGCGGGGCAAGTTTTTCCAGTTCGTCGCGGTAGGCCAAAGCTTCAGCCGCCGGCAGCTGGTCGTCTTGCAAGAGGGCCGCATCCGCGAAGCACGCTTTGATCTCGATGGATCGGGACACGGTGCCGTGCAACAACAGTGGCCCGCTGCCGATCAACCGCGCGAGCCGGTGGCAGGCGAGCAGGTCTTTTATGGCGTCCGCGATGTGGCCTTCGTGCAGCCGGAGCAGCGCGCGGGCGACCAGCGCCCGGCCGATCTCCATCGACGGCTGCACCCCATAGAGCACCGCCATAATCATTTCCGCGTTGGGCTTGCGGATCATGGGGAAATAACAACGTGAGCGCCGCGTCGCCTCCACGGCGAGGTCGAGAGCGCGCTCGTGGCTCGCGAGCCACCTGGCGCGGGGCGGAAACTTTTCCGGCGACCAGGGCACGAGCGTGTCGATCGTCTCGGCGAATTTGTCACCCTGATTGGTGAGGAAGGCCGCCGAATCGGAGAACAGCCCGTCGGACTTCTTGGGCGGCTCGACGCCGAGGACTTTGTAAAATCGTTCGCGCTGGCCCGCGTCGATGGACGCCGGATCGATCGCCTGTGCGAGCAGCACGGCCGCATTGTTCTCAGCCGTCACGTCGGCGCTGGCCAGCGCGTTGAGCGCGGCCAGATAGTCGATGTACCCGTCTTCCAAAACGGGCTCGGTGACGTACGTCGTCTCTTTGCCGATGGTGATCCAGGCGTGCGGTGCGAGATTGGGATGGACCATCCGCGGCGGGGCGATCGGTCGCTTCGCCGCGGGAAGGCCCGCGTGCGCGGAATTCGCCAACGTGCCGACCCACGCGACGCCCAGCGCGAGCCGAGCGAGCAGGGGAGCGGAGTTCCTCACGGCCGTCTCCGGGAACTCAGCGGCCGGGCCGCTGCGGTCGCGGCGACCGGGGAACGAACCGGGAAACGTGGGGGCAAACGGCCATCGGAGCGGTCGTCCGGGACGTAGATGAGGATGTGCGCCAGGGGCTCAATCTCAGCGTAGCCGCCGGATTACCTGGCCGCCACGATCTTCTCACGGGGACGGCTCCTCTTGCGGACGCTATCGTCGGTCGGATTATTGTCCCCGGTCGGGGGGCCGGGTATGCTAAAACTTTGCGCAGATACCCCCATGTGTGAGATTTCTGCTTAATAAACGCTTCTCACAGAAGAATTACCGCAAAGTTGGTCAAAAACGGACCGCTAGGCGCGTCGCCCGCGGGCCTTTTTGCTTCCTGATTTTGCCCCAGAGAGAATACAGAGAAATGGTGACTGGCATGGGCTTCCGCGGGCGTTCAACCGGTCTCGGGCGACGGTTTGTCGTTTTTAGTCTGTTGGGATTGGCACTGTTGGGACTGTCTGGGGCGTCGCTGGGAACGGCCGTTCGGCCGGCCGCGGCGGACGACTCGAAGCCGGCTCCGAAAGATCCGCCCCTGTTGCTGCAGCTGCCCGCCGTCAGCGCGACGCAGATCGCCTTCACGTACGCGGGCGACCTGTGGATTGTCCCCCGCGAAGGGGGCGAGGCGCGGCGGCTCACCGCGGGCGTCGGCCTCGAGAGCTATCCGGTCTTCTCGCCGGACGGCAAGTCGATCGCCTTTGCCGGCGAATATGAAGGCAACCTCGACGTCTACGTGATCCCGGCGGCCGGCGGAGTGCCCGTCCGCGTGACGCATCATCCGGATCCGGACGTGCCCGTCGGCTGGACCAACGATGGCAAGGAGATCATTTTCCGCTCGCCGCGCCACAGCTACGGCCGCTTCCTGCGGCTCTTCACCGTGCCGGCGACGGGCGGACCGGCGACCGAGTTGCCGCTGCCGATGGCCGAGGCCGGCTCGCTCTCGCCCGACGGCAAGCGCATCGTCTACGTGCCTTACTCGAACAAGCCGCAGTTCCCCGGCCCGATGCGGCCGCTCAAGCACTATCGGGGCGGCAGCGCCAGCCCGATTTGGATTGCCGACCTGGCCGACTCGTCGATCACCAAGGTCGAGCGGAAGGATTCGACCGACTTCGACCCAATGTGGATCGGCGACACGATTTATTTCCTGTCGGACCGCGAGGGGCCGATGGCGCTTTTCGCCTGCGACGTGGCGGGCAAAGGCATCCGCCGCGCGCTCGATCCGAAGGACGCGGGAGGCGACATCAAGTCGGCCTCGGCCTGTGCCGACGCCATCGTGTTCGACCGCTTCGGCACGGTGAACCTGTTCGATCTGAAGACGCAGAAGTCGAAGCAGGTGCCGATTCATGTCAATGCCGACCTGCCGAGCGTGCGTCCCAAATTCGTGAAGGCGGCCCACGCGATTCAAGGGGTCGACCTGTCGCCGAGCGGCGCCCGCGCCGTCTTCGAGGCGCACGGCGAGATTCTGACCGTGCCGGCCGAGAAGGGGGACGTTCGCAACCTGACTCACACGGTTGGAGCGGCCGAGCGCGATCCGGCCTGGTCGCCGGACGGCAAATCGATCGCCTATTTCTCGGACGAATCGGGCGAGTATCGGCTGCACATTCGCGCGCAGGACGGCAAGGGCAAAGCCAAGGTGCTGAAGGTCGGCGACAGCGAGACGTTCCTCTACAACCCCAGTTGGTCGCCCGACTCGAAGTGGATTACCTGCAGCGACAAGAAAGCCAATGTCTGGCTCGTCGACGTGAAGACTGGCAAGTCGAAGAAGGTCGATACCGGCTATTACGGCGAGGGTCCGACAAACTCGGTGTCCTGGGCACCGGATAGCCAGTGGTTCGCGTTTTCGCGGCCACTCAAGTCGTTCATGGGGGCCGTCTTCGTCTACTCGCTGAAGACCGGCAAGCTGCACCAGATCACCGACGGCATGAGCGACGCCGACACGCCCGCCTTCGACAAGGGGGGCAAGTACCTGTACTTCACGGCGAGCACCGACATCGGCCCGGCGGTCGGCTCGGGCATGTCGGTCATTAATCGGCCGGTGACCCGCGCGGTTTACCTCGTCGTGCTGAACAAGAACGATCCCTCGCCGCTGGCTCCGGAGAGCGACGACGAGAAAGATAAAGACAAGAAGGACGCCGACAAGCCGAAGGACGACAAGAAGGAAGAGAAGGGGAAGGACGAAAAGGCGAAGGACGAAAAAAGCAAAGACGGCAAGGAGAAGAAGGACGGTGCGAAAGACGCGGTCGAAGTGAAGATCGATTTTGCGAACATCGATCAGCGGACGCTCGCGCTGCCGATCCCCGCGCGACACTATGGCGGGCTGCACGAAGGCAAGGCGGGCACGATCTTCGTCGTGGAAACGTCCGAGCCGCACGTGGGCGGTGGCGACCCAGGCGAAGGCGGCCCGGGCGGGATGACGGTCTATAAATTCGATCTCTCCAAGCGCAAGGCCGAGCGGATTCTCGAAGGAGCGCAGACCATTGTCATCTCGCACGACGGCGAAAAGATGCTCTATCGCCAGGGACCCGGTTGGTTCATCACGGCCACGGCTGGACCGGTCAAGCCCGGCGACGGCGCGCTCAAACTGGATAATCTCGAGGTCTTCGTCGATCCGAAGGCCGAATGGCGGCAGATCTACCGCGAAGTGCAACGGATTGAGCGAGACTTCCTCTACGATCCTCACTTCCACGGCTACGACCTGAACGGCGAGTGGAAGAAACACCAGGCCGATCTCGACGGCCTCGGCAGTCGCTACGACCTGACGTATCTGATCGACGAGCTGCTCTCCGGCTTGAGCCTGCAGCACGTCTATATGTTCGGCGGCGACGTGCCCGAGCGCGAGCCGCGGAAGGGCGGACTGTTGGGGGCCGATTTCAAAGTCGAAAACGGCCGGCACCGGATCGTGAAGATTTACCGGGGCGAAAGCTGGAACCCGAGCCTGCGGGCCCCGCTGACGCAGCCTGGCGCCAACGTCAAAGAGGGCGAGTACCTGCTCGAAGTGAACGGCCAGGATCTGAAGGGCGACACCGAGGTTTACTCGCTCTTCGAGGGGACGGCGGGCAAACAAACGATTCTCAAGGTCGGCCCGAACCCGGACGGCAAAGGCAGCCGCGAAATCACTGTGGTGCCGATCGAAAGCGAGCGGATGCTCCGCAACCTCGCTTGGGTCGATGGCAATCGTCAGGCCGTCGACAAGGCGACCCACGGCAAGGTGGCCTACGTCTATGTGCCCGACACGAGCGCGCAAGGCTACATCCGCTTCAATCGTTACTTCTTCGCCCAGGCCGGACGCGACGCGGTGATCGTTGACGAGCGGTTTAACGGCGGCGGCTCGCTCGCCGACCACATCGTCGACTATTTGCGCCAGCCGGTCCGCAACTATGCGTCGACGCGCGAGGGACACGACCAGCAGTTTCCGGGGTCGGCGATCCCGGGCCCGAAGGTCATGCTCATCAATGAGATGGCCGGCTCGGGCGGTGACTATCTGCCCTACACCTTCCGCCAGGCCGGGCTGGGACCGCTCGTCGGCAAACGAACGTGGGGTGGCCTGGTCGGCATCGGCGGCTATCCGCCGTTGATGGACGGCGGCAGCGTCACGGCTCCGCGCTGGGGCATCTGGTTCCCGAACGGTCGATGGGACGTCGAAAACCGGGGCGTCGCGCCGGACGTCGAAGTCGAGTTCGATCCCAAGCTCGTCCGCGAAGGGAAAGACCCGCAGCTCGACAAGGCGATCGAAATCGTGACGGGCGAGCTCGCCAAGCACCCCGTCGTGCATCCGCATCGCCCGGAGTTCCCGAACTACTACAAGGCGGGAATCAAGGAGCCGGCCGAAGGGAAGTAATCGCTGCGATTTGATGAGAGCACGGGCGGCTGGTCCGCCCGTGTTTTTTTTTGCCGCGCGCGGCTACCAGTTGAGGGCCGGCTCTTGGAAGTCCGGCAGGCTCACCGACTCGCTCGGGGCGCAGGGCGAGCTCGGTTCATTCTTGGCCGGAGGCGATTCGCGCGGAGGCGTGGCGGTCGTCCTGTCGTGGAGGGCGCGAGCAGCGGCTCGAAGGGCCTCGCCGACGCCCCGAAGCAGGCGATCGCCGTCGATCGGTTTGGAGAGAAATCCCGAACACCCCGCCGCCAGGCAGCGTTCTTCGTCGCCTTTCATCGAGTTGGCGGTGAGCGCGATGATGGGAACCGTCACTCCGTGACGCCGCAGCTCGGCGGTCGCCTGGTGTCCGTCCATCACGGGCATTTGCATGTCCATCAGAATCAGATCGAACTTTTGTTTGCGGCCCAAATCCAAGCCGATCTGACCGTTTTCCGCCATCGTCACGCGGGCGCCGGCGCGCCGCAGCACGAGATCGATCAGCTTGCGGTTGGTCGTCCCGTCTTCCACGAGCAGAATCGCCGCGCCGGCCAGATGGATCGGCTCGGACGCGGATTCTGGCGTCTCGTGCACGTCTTCGACGGGCGCGGTGAGCATGCGGACGCCGTCCATCGGTCCGGCCGCAATTTTTAGCAGGAACTGGCTGCCTCGACCCACCTCGCTGTTCACCTCCAGGCTGCCACCCAGCCGCTCGGCGATTTGTCGGCTGATCGTCAAACCCAGTCCCGTTCCTCCGAAGCGGCGCGTGATCGACCCGTCGGCCTGCACGAAAGGCTCGAAGATCGACTCGAGGTGCTCGGGGGCGATGCCGATGCCCGTGTCGCTGACGTCGACGGCCAGCTTCGCACAGTCGGCGGCTTTTTCAAGCCGTGCGGTCACTTTGACTCGACCCTGCTCGGTGAATTTGATCGCGTTGCCGACGAGGTTCATCAAGAGCTGCCGGAACCGCGCCGGGTCGGTGACGATGATTTCGGGGACGCGGCCATCCCATTGGCACGTGACATCGATTCCTTTCTCCTGCGCCCGCGCCCTCAAGATTGAGACCGCGTCGGCGATGATGCTGTGCGGCGCGCAGCGCATGGGATCGAAATCGATCTGGCCCGCCTCGATCTTCGACAGGTCGAGAATGTCGTTGATCACACCCAACAGGTGACGTCCGCTGCGATGGATCGTGTCGACGTAGTCGTTGCGCTCTTCAGCGCTCGCCTCCGGTCCAAGTTTTCGCAGCACGTCGGTAAAGCCGAGAATGCCGTTGAGCGGCGTGCGGATCTCGTGGCTCATGTGGGCCAGGAATGTGCTCTTGGCCTGATTGGCGGCCTCGGCCGCATCCTTGGCCTGTTTCAGGGCCTCGGCCGCCTGCCGGCGCTCGGTGATATCGCGGACGAAGGCGCAGAAGCTGACCTGGTGCGCGTCGTAAATCGGCGCAATGGCCAGCTCGATCGGGAATTCATGCCCGTCCCGATGCAAGGCCGTGATCTCGATGCGGTCGGCCAGAGCGCGGACGCCCGTGCGCTGGAACCGCTCGAGGCCGGCGACATGCTGGCCGCGATATTCAACCGGAATGATCGTGGAGGTCAGGTCGCGGCCAATGGCCTCGGCGGCCGTCCACCCGAACGTCCGCTCGGCTTGCGAGTTCCAACCGGTGATCGTCCCCGCGCTGTCGATGCTGACGACGGCATCGAGGGCCGTCTCGATGATCGCGTTCTTCGACGTATAGGCTTGCTCGAGCTGGATCGTGCGCTCCTGGTATTCGGTGTTGCGACGTTCCAACCCGGCCCGGTCCAAGGCCTGGTTCCAAAGATCCTTCACCCCCTGGTGACAGGCGATGAAGAGAAAGATGTCCTCGAAGACAACCCACGCGGCGTGTTCGACCCACCGCCACTGGCTGACGATTGGAGTCCCGAACACGCTCTCGGGCCAGAACATGCCTCGCAGGAAATGATCCAGGGCGACCACGATCGTCGCCGGCACGAGCACGGTCCAATCGCGGTAGAAGGCCAGAAAGGCCAGCGAGCCAAACACGTGAAAGTGAGTCTCGATCCGGCCTCCGCTGAGGTGGATGAGGAGTGAGGAGAAGAGCATCTGCGCGACGGCAATGACGTGCCGGGTGATGTAGCGGCCCGGATAGCGCCACGCCAGATACACCGGGAAGAAGGCCAGCGCCCCTCCCAAGAGGGCGGCCGCATACACGTGGGGATGGATCTCGCTGTGCGCTCCTTCCCACGTGAGCGGCGACAAAATCAGGGCCGCGATCACTCCGCCGATCCATTGCAGGACCATCAGCGCTGCGAAAAGCCGGTCGGTGCGGGCGTGCAGGCGAAATTGCTGATCGCGGAAGATGCGATCGGCGTTTTCGATCACCTGTTGATCGACTTGGTCAACGCGAACGTCCATTTTTGCGGTTTTCTTCGAGCCTGATTGCCGAGGGGGCGGACCGTCTTGGCTCCGCGGCATCGAGGGAGGCACCCGGCCTCAAAGCGGCCCCGGGGCGCATTCTCCTGCCGCGGACGCTCAAGGCTACGGCAAGCCGTTCGCGCGTCAAAAAAACCGCAGGTTAAGAATCGATTGTGAAGCTCCGATTGTGACGGACAAGCCTCAGAAGCGGTCGCCCAGGTCGCTTTGCGCGGAATGCGCCGAGCGTGCCGCCGCCCGCGCGACGGGGGCGCATGAAAAAAGGCTCATCCGCGCGAGCGAATGAGCCCAGTTTGAAGTTGGCGGCGCTCCGAAGGCGTGCGAGCGTGCGGCGAACAAGTCGCGCGACCGCAGGCCCGGAAAGGCGCGCTCTACTTGGCGGCAGCCAACACGGCGTCGTAGTTCGGGTGTTCGCTGATGTCCTTCACGTACTCCACGTACTTCAGCTTTCCCTGGCCGTCGACGACGAAGATCGCCCGGGCCAGGCAGCGGTCGAGCGGGCCGCCCTGAATCAGCACGCCGTAGTCTTCGCCGAACTGCGTGGCCCGGTGGGCGCTCAGCGTTTTCACGCTCGCGACATTCTCGGCTCCGCACCACCGCTTCTGGCCGAACGGCAGGTCCATGCTCACAACCAGCACTTCGACGTTGGACAGCTGGCCGGCCTGCTCGTTGAACTTCTTGGTCTCCATCGCGCAGACGGGCGTGTCGAGCGAGGGAATCGTCGCGATGATCCGCGTCTTGCCGCTGCTGGTCGCCAGCGACACTTCCTGCATTGCGGTGTCCTGCAGCTTGAAATCGGGCGCGGTCTGTCCGGACTTCAGTTCGTTGCCAACTAAGGTGACCGGGTTGCCCCGGAGTTTGACTGCGTCGGTGCGGGTGGTCATGGTCTCTCTTCCCGTATCAAAGAAATCAGACTGTCAAAAAATCGTCTGTCGTGATCGGTTCGCCGACCAGCAGTATTGCGGATTGGCATCGGGATGCAAGTCAGGGGCGGCTGCCACTAAGATAGACGGGTCAACGAGCGGGCGGGACCGGCATTCAGATTCGCCTCAATCCGGGAACTGGCGAGTGGTTGCGTCGCAATACGATTTCGATGTCGTCGTCATCGGGGCCGGTCATGCCGGCTGCGAAGCGGCGCTCGCTGCTGCGCGGATGGGCGCTAAGACAGCCCTCTTGACGATGAACCTGGACACCATCGGCCAGATGAGCTGCAACCCGGCCATCGGCGGTGTGGCCAAAGGGCAGATCGTTCGAGAGATCGACGCGCTCGGCGGTGAGATGGGCCGCGTGATCGACGAAACGGGCATCCAGTTCCGCATGCTGAATCGGACCAAGGGGCCGGCGATGCACAGCCCCCGCGCCCAGGCCGACAAAAAAGCCTACCAGTTCGCCATGAAGCTGCGCGTCGAGGAGCAGGCCAATCTCGGCGTGCGGCAAGAGATGGTCGAAGGGCTGGTGACGGAGGAGGGGCGGATCGCCGGCGTGCGGGTGCGGGGCGACGCCGTCTATCGCGCGCGGGCCGTCATCATCACGACGGGCACCTTCCTGCAGGCGCTCATGCACACCGGCGAAGCCAAGACCGCCGGCGGGCGGGCCGGAGAGGGGACGACCAACGCCCTCTCGCAGAGCCTCACCGAGCTTGGTTTCGAGCTGCGGCGTTTCAAGACGGGAACGCCCTGCCGGCTGAACGGCCGCACGATCGACTTTGCGGCGCTGCAAATTCAGCCGGGCGACGAGGTTCCGCAGCCGTTTTCCTTTCTCACCGAGCGAATCGCCCAGCCGCAGATTCCCTGTTATCTGACGCAGACGAATGCCGAGGCGCACGACTTGATCCGAGCCAATCTGCACCGGGCGCCCATGTATAGCGGTCAAATTCACTCGACCGGTCCCCGCTACTGCCCGTCGATCGAGGACAAGGTCGTCCGCTTTGCCGACAAAGCGTCGCACCAGATCTTCCTCGAACCCGAGGGCCGCAATACGCGGGAGGTTTACTGCAACGGCATCTCCACGAGCTTGCCCCGCGACGTCCAGGACCAACTGATCCATGTGATCGCCGGGCTCGAACGGGCCGAGATCATCCGCTACGGCTACGCCGTCGAATACGACTACGCGCCACCGGTTCAGCTCGGGCCGACTCTGGAGACGAAGCTCGTGGCCGGGCTTTACTTTGCCGGGCAGATCAACGGCACCACGGGATATGAGGAGGCGGCGGGGCAGGGGCTGGTGGCCGGCGTCAACGCGGCCCTCTGTGTGGCGGGCCGTCCCCCCTTCGTGCTCGACCGCAGCCAAGCCTACCTGGGCGTGCTCGTGGATGACCTGGTAACCAAGGGGGTTGACGAACCCTACCGAATGTTTACCTCGCGGGCCGAGTACCGGCTCCTGCTGCGGCACGACAACGCCGATCGCCGGCTGACACCCCTGGGCATCCGCCTGGGCCTTGTCGACGCGCGCCGAAACCGCGAATTCACCGCGTATGAGTCGGAGTTTGCCCGCGGCGTGCAGTTTATCCAGACCACGCGGCGGCAGGGGCAGTCGCTCGAGGAGCACCTTCGCCGGCCCGAAACGACCTGGGGCGACCTGGTGTCTCTGGCTCCGGAGGCGGGCGAGCTAGGCCTGTCGCCGAGGGCCATCGAGCAGATCGTGATCGAGACCAAGTACTGGGGCTACATCCGGCGGCAGGGGCAGGACATCGAGCGGCAGGCCAAGGTCCAATCGCTACGGATTCCTCCCACGTTCGACTACGTGGCCTTGCCCCAACTGCGGGCGGAGGCCAAGGAAAAGTTCACCCGAGTGAGACCCGGAAACCTGGGTCAAGCGGGTAGGATCAGCGGCATCACGCCAGCCGATTTGGCGGTCCTGGCCCTCTACCTAAAGGAGCCGGATCGCTTGGTTTCACTACGTGCCGAGTGAACCTTGGCGCCACACATGCTCGGACCTTGATATACTGTGAGACATCCCAAGATCGGTCGTGATCCCAACTTACCGCAACGACTTCACAGATTGGCCATCAACGGGGTCTCTGATAAGGCTGGCAAGTTGTCTTGACGCGCTAAAGAATATCAATTAAGCAAGCGTGTGAACGGAGTTGCTCGTGCTCAGTCCAGTTCTGGGCGAGCGGAGCAGCCGGCCCCCCCGGTCGGTTCAAGTTCACTGGAGGAGTCTGCTTCCCAATCTAACTCTCGTGAGGGCCGATTTTCCGGAAGGATGTGAGCGATCAAAGGAGTGGCGCGGCGCGGATGAGCTTGCGCCACCAGGGAGGAGCCCCTCTTGTCGAGGGATTTCCGAGACCCGCGGCGGGTCTCCGTTCACGACACACTGCTCAGAATCGAAGGAATGGGACGAGCGTTATGAAAACGGTCTTTACGACGGGCGAAGCAGCGAAGATCTGCAAGGTTAGCCAGCAGACGATCATTCGCTGTTTCGACTCCGGACAGCTCAAAGGCTTCCGCGTCCCTGGCTCACGATTTCGCCGTATCCCTCGGGATGTTCTCTATAAGTTCATGAAGGAAAACAGCATCCCGACCGACGCCCTGGAAAGTGGCAAGCGCAAGGGCCTGATCGTCGACGACGACGAGGAACTGGTGGAGTTGATCCGCGACGTGCTCGAATCGGACGGCCGCTTCGAGGTTCGCGTGGCCAACAACGGGTTCGACGCCGGCATGATGGTCAAGGAGTACCATCCGGACGTCATCGTCCTGGACGTGATGCTCCCCGATATCAACGGCAAAGAAGTCTGCCAGCGGGTCCGCAGCGACTCGGCTTTGGACGACGTCAAAATCATTTGCATCAGCGGCATGGTCGAGCCGGACAAGATCACCGAACTGCGGGCGTCGGGAGCCAACGACTTTCTGCAGAAGCCGTTCGAGGTGGAAAAACTCGTCGAACGGATGTGCCACTTGCTCGACATGGAACCGGCCCAGACGGCCCGTTAGTTTCTCGACCTGAATCCACGGTCGCGCAAGGAGGCCCGTCGTGGAACAAGCGGCGGCCGTGGCCGCGCTCGCTCCAGATCCAGACCGCGCTCCGGCGGTTCCGGTTGGCGGTGCCGACTTGCGCGCTGTCGAGGGTGCCAATACCGGCGCTGTCGCGAAGTTTAATCCCATTCCCTTCGCGATCGGGCCGGGTGAGGCCACTTCGGCGCGCGCTCTCGAGGATGCCAAGCTGGCGGCGCTCGCCGAGTTTGCGGCAGGCGCCGGGCACGAAATCAACAATCCGCTGGCGACGATCGTCGGCCGCGCGCAGGCGCTGCTCAAGCACGAGACCGATCCCGGTCGGCGGCAGAGCCTGGCGACGATCGCCGCGCAGGCATTTCGCGTCCGCGACATGATCGGCGACCTGATGGTCTTCGCCCGGCCGCCGGCGCCGGTCCCCGAGCGGCTGCTCGTTAACGACGCAGTCTCCGCGGTCGTCGACCGCTTTCAGGACGCGGCTCGCGAGCGGGCCTGCCGCCTCACGTTCCGCGCCGAGTCGGCGGTCTTTGCCAGCATCGATCCGACGCAGTTGGCGATCGTGGCGAGCGAACTTGTGCGAAATGCGCTCGATGTGGTCGAACCCGCGGGCGGCACGATTCAGGTCAGCGTCGCTGCGGTCACCGTCGACGGCCAGCCCCACGCAGTGACAACTGTTGCGGACAACGGGAGTGGACTTTCAGAACTGGACCGGGCGCATCTCTTCGATCCGTTTTATTCAGGCCGCGCGGCCGGGCGGGGGCTGGGATTCGGACTGTGCAAGTGCTGGCGGATCGTCACGGGTCACGGCGGCTGGATCGACGTCGCGACGACGGCGGGGTCCGGCTCGACCTTTGACGTCTATTGGCCCGCGCCGCTGGTGCCGAGTGAAGTGACGCCGGATGTAGTGATCCCGGCGGCAAATGACGCGAGCGAACGCGGGCCTGGCTCCGCCACCGATTGTGCGAACGGATAGTTGCCGATGCTCAACGGACGTGCGATCGCGTTCCTGCTGGCGGTGCTGCTAGCCGCACCCGGCAGCGCCATGAGCGGCGACCGCGCGCCAGCGGAAGAAAAACTCGTCGAGCATCCGCGGTTCTCGATCGAAGTTCCGCCGATCGTGCTCACCGACGTGCCCGTGCGGCGGATCGTCATCCGAGCCTACGACGCGGCCGGCAAGCCGGACCTGTCGTACAACGAGCAGCCGCTGATCTCGGGGATCCGCCTGGCGCTGCCGCAAAGTGACGACGCCAAGCTCGGACCGTTTCACAACGGCGTGCTCGAGCTGACGACCGACCAGCACGAAGGCCGCAAGATTTATATCTCGGCGCCGGAGATCGTCGTCGACGGTGGCGACCGCAAGTCGGCCAGCGTCTCGGTGCCGCGTACGTTTCGCTGGCTGGCGCTGGTGCCAGCCGCGGTCGCGTTGGCCCTCTGCCTCTGGCCGCGGAATTTCGTCCTGGCGATGTTCGTCGCTATTTGGAGCGGGCTGGCCATTCTGGACGGCGGCAACCTGTTCCACGCCTTTGTGCAGACGATCGACTCATTCGTCAGCTTCGACGGCGAACAGCCGGGCACACTCGGCGGAGTGCACCTGTCGATCCTGGCGGTGATGCTCTTTTTTGGCTCGCTGTTCGCGGTGCTGACGGCCGGCGGCGGGCTCTCCGCCCTGACCGACCGGCTGGCGCTCCGCGCGAACACCCGCGAGCGGGGCCAGTTGGCGATGCTGCTGTTCGGCATCTTCATGTTCCTCGACGACTACGCCCACGCACTGATTGTCGGCAAGACGCTGCGGCCCCTCTCCGATCGCCTCAAGATCTCGCGGGAGAAGTTCGCGTTCCTCGTCGACACGACGGCCGCGCCCGTGGCGGCACTCGCCGTTGTCTCCACGTGGGTCGCGGCCGAGCGCGGGACGCTCCGCGTGGTCTTCGAGGACTTGGGAATTGCCGGCAGCCCGACGGCGACGCTATTGGCCAGCCTGCCCTACTGCTTCTACCCGATTTTGATGCTGACGTTCGCCGCCCTCGTCATCTTTTTGGGGCACGACTTCGGGCCGATGCTCCGCGCGGAAGGGCGGGCGGCAACGCAGGGCCACCTCAGCCGGCCCGACCTCTCGGACCCGGCCGTGCTGCCGCCCGTCGAGCCCGATCCGCCCAGCGGCATCAAGCGCGCCCGCAACGCCGTCATTCCACTGGTCCTGTTGTTCGCTTTGGCGGCCGTCGGCCTCTGGTGGACGGGGCGGAGCGAACTCTTGGCCCTCGTTGGCGACCAGGCCGGCGAACCCGGGCTGCTCGACGCGCTGGAACACGCGAACCCGTCGCGGGTGATGCTCTTTTCCGCGTTCATCGCGTCGGTCGCCGCCGTGGCACTGGCCGTTTGGTCGCGCTCGCTGAGTTTGCAACAGGGATTGAGCGCGTGGGTCTCGGGCTTGCAGCGGATGGTGCCGGCCGCGCTGATTCTCGTCCTCTCATGGTCGTTTCAACGCGTGTGCGACGCCGATCACTTGAACACGGCCGGCTTCCTCGCGGAGATCGGTCAGCCGCGGGTGACGCTCGAGTGGCTGCCGCTGGTGGCGTTCGTCACCGTCGGCTTGATGACGGCCGTGCTCGGCAGCACCTGGGCGGCGCTGGCGATGGCGCTCCCGACGTATCTCTCCGTGACGCACGCGCTCTTGGTCGATCTCAACGAGCCCGACGCGATGCACCCGCTCTTCCTGGCGACGATCGGCGCGGTGATCGGCGGCACCGTCTTCGGCCGCCACTGCTCGCCAATTTCTGACACGACGATCTTCGCCTCGGCGTCGTCCTCCTGCAGCCACCTGGACCACGTCTTCACGCAGTTGCCTTACGCGCTCTGCGTGGGCGGCGTAGTCGTGCTGTTCGGTTATGCTCCCGTCGCTTACGGCTATTCGCCCGTGGCCCTCTTACCCGTGGCGACGCTCGTGCTGATCCTGCTGCTGCAGTTCGGCGGCCGCCCAGTTGTCACGGAAGGAACCGCTGCGACCGCTGCCGCGGCGCCCACCGAGAAGAAGGCGGACGCCGGCGAGCCGGCCGACGGCAAGGCCCCGGGTCGTCCGGCCGACGCACGTCAGCCGGCCGCCGCCGGCGCTGCGAAGGCCTGAGTCGCCCGGCCCCCCGCGATCTCGTCGCTCCGAATGTGCTCAATCTGCCGATCGCGCGGACAGCCGCCCGTTGGTGCAACGCTCAATTCTCTCAGGAACTGCGGGCGGCCGTTCCCCGCCGACCTCGCTTGACCGCCGCCGCCGGGCAGGGCGGGGTGTTTGGGTTGTATAATACGACACACGCTTTTGACGCACGAACTCGGGGAGAGACGGTCCGCGATGGCACAATCTGAACGGCTGCGGGGGATTTTTACGCCGAACCTCGTCCCCCTCGATGACGCTGGCGAAATCCAGGAAACGGAACTCCGGCGTTACATCGACTGGCTGATCGATCGCGGCGTCCACGGCCTTTATCCCAACGGCTCGACGGGCGAATTCACCCGCTTCCGGGCCGACGAGCGGCGGCGAATCACCGAGATCATCGTCGATCAGGCGCGGGGCCGCGTGCCGATTCTGGCCGGCGCCGCCGAAGCGAACGTCAAGGAAACGCTGGCGGCGTGCGAGCACTACGCGCGGCTGGGCGTGCGGGCCGTCGCGATCGTCGCGCCGTTTTATTACAAGCTGAGCCCGGCTGCCGTTTACGCGTACTTCAAGGAGATCGGCCGCAACACGCCGGTCGACGTGACGCTCTACAACATCCCGATGTTCGCCAGCCCGATCGATGTCGACACCGTGCAGCGGCTGGCCGACGAGTGCGAACGGATCGTCGCGATCAAGGATTCGTCCGGTGACATCCCGCACATGATCCGCATGATCAAGTCCGTGCGGCCGAACCGGCCCGACTTCGCGTTCCTCACCGGCTGGGACGCGGCGCTGATGCCGATGCTCTTGGTCGGCTGCGACGGCGGTACGAATGCCAGCTCCGGCGTCGTCCCCGAACTGACGCGGCGGCTCTACGACCTCACGCTCGCCGGCCAGCTCGATGCGGCCCGCAAGATTCAATACGACCTGATCACGCTCTTCGACACGATGATCTATTCGGCCGAGTTCCCCGAAGGATTTCGCGCGGCCGTCGAGCTCCGCGGCTTCCGCATGGGCACCGGCCGCCAGCCTCTCTCGCCGGAGCAAAAGACCGATCTGTCGACACTGAGCAAGACGCTGCAGTGTCTCTTGGCCGAGCACGGCTTCACGAACGAACCGGTCGGCGGCTGCCCCGCGGGAAGCGGCCCGAACGGCTTCGACCCCGGACAAGTGAATGTCATCGTGCAGACAGTGGTCGCCGAGCTCCGCCGCCGCGGGCTGACATAGGCGGGCGCAACAAGCGGGTGTTTTCCACTCCGAGGCACAAAGACAACAAGAAAAACAATACGTTGAACAGGAGGTAACGGAGGAAACAGAGAAGACGAGGATCGCACCTTTTGATTTTCTCTGTTTCCTCCGTTACCTCCTGTTCAAAAATTCCTTCGTGTCTTTGTGGTGAAAATCCCCCCTCCGGCTGTCGCAGACGTCATTCAGGTCGCGAGCTTCGACCGGTAGTAAGCGGCCCCTTCGGCGATCGCGTCGGCGAGTTTTTCCGGGTGTTTGCCGCCGGCTTCGGCCAGATCGGGTCGGCCGCCGCCTCCGCCGCCGACGACCTTAGCCGCCGCACGCACTGCATCGGACGCGGAGACGCCGCGGGAGATCAGGTCTTTGCTGACGGCGGCCGTGAGCGCGACTTTGCCGTCGGACTTGGAGCCCAGGAGGATCGCCACCGGTTTGCCTTTGCCCCGGAGGCGATCGATGAACTCGCGGAGCGTATCGCGATTGGTCACCTCGGTGTCGCGGGCGATGATTTTCACGCCGCCCACCTCCTCGGCCTGGGCGAACAGCTCTTCCGCGATGCCGGCCACCGATTCGCTGGTCTGCGCGTCGAGCAGCTTCTTCGCCTCGCGGAGTTCTTCCTGCAGCACGGCCACGCGGCGGGGCAGGTCTTCCGGCTGCGGCGTTTTGAGCAGGGCCACCAGCTCCTTGAGCAGGTTCTCGGCGTCGCGCACCCGTTGTAGCGCGCGGGGACCCGTCATGGCGACGAAGCGACGCACGCCCTTGGCCACCGGCTCTTCCGCGACGATTTTGAGGAAGCCGACCTGCCCCGTGTTCGTGAGGTGGGTGCCGCCGCACAGCTCGACGCTGAACTGGCCCATGCTCACCACGCGGACCGGGTCCGGATACTTTTCGCCGAAGAGGGCCATGGCCCCGGCTTTCTTCGCTTCTTCGAGCTTCATCAGCTGCGTCTGGACCGGCGCCCCGTCGGCGATGCGGGCATTAATATCGTCCTCGATCTTGAGGATTTCGTCCGGCGTGAGAGCCCGCTTGTGGGCAAAGTCGAAACGGAACTGATCCTGTTCGACTTTCGAACCGCGCTGCGTGGCCGTTTCGCCCAGGTTTTTGCGGAGGGCATAGTGCAAGAGGTGCGTTGCCGAGTGGGCTCGCCGAATGGCCGCGCGGCGATCGCCGTCGACGCGGGCCTGCAGCTTCTGGCCGACTTGCAGGCGGCCCCGCTTGAGATGGCCGACGTGCAGGATCAGTCCGCCGTCGCGCTGCGTGTCGATCACTTCGAATTCGGAGCCGTCGGCCGTGAGCGTGCCGGTGTCGCCGACCTGGCCGCCCGCCTCGCCATAAAAGGGCGTGCGATCGAGGACGATGCCCACCGCCGCGGAGCGGCCGACTTCTTCGAGCTGATCGACGAGCTGTTTTTCGGCGATGATGCCGACGATTTCGCCCTCGGCCTCGAGCTTGTCATAGCCCAGAAACGTGGTCGAGCCGACCGACTTGCGGACGGCGTCGAGCGGCCCCTCAGCCATCACCGAATCGAGGAACGCGCCGCTGCCGCTGCCGATCTTGTGCTGATTCATCAAGAGTTTGAATCGCTCGAGATCGACGGCCAGGTTTTTCTTGGCGGCCATCGCCTCGGTCAGCTCGATCAGGAAGCCGTCGGTCTGGTGCAGGTCGAACGCGTCGTCGCCGGAGATTTTGCCGGAGTTGCTCGAGCGGGCCTTCTCCACGCAGCGCTCGAATTTGCTCAGGCCTTTTTCGACGACGCCCAAGAACTGGCTCTCTTCTTCCTCGATCACGTTCACGACCGACTTGGCAGTCTTAGCAAGATCGGGGTAGGGGACCTTCATCATCTCGACGACGGTCGACACGAGCGTGTGCAAAAACGGCTCGTGCTTGCCGAGCAGGTAGCCCTCGAGCGACGCTCGCCGCAGCAATTGCCGCACGACGTAGCTTTCCTTTTCGCTGCCGGGCGAGACCCCTTCGTGAATGCAGAAGGTGACGGCGCGGACGTGGTCGGCCACACGGCGGAGCGCGCGTCCCTGGGGAATGTCGAAGTCGTACTTCATGCCGACCGCAGCGCCCGCTGCCTGGCAGAGGGGCCGCAGAATGTCGATCTCGAAGTTGCTAAGCACGCCCTGCAACACGCTGGCTGTCCGCTCGAGGCCCATGCCCGTGTCGATATTTTTCTTAGGGAGCGGGCGGAGATTATTGGGCGGCGCGCCAACGCGGTTGAACTGCGTGAAGACCAGGTTCCAGATCTCGACCGACTTCGCGCTGCCCGGCGCCTGGTAATAAATCTCGCTGCACGGGCCGCAGACGCCGTCGGGGCCCTGCGAGGGAGCGGCCGCCGGCCAGAAGTTTTCGTGCTCGTCCTCGCGGCGGACGCGGGAGTGCGGCAGGCCGATCTCGTTGGTCCAGATGTTGAATGCTTCGTCGTCGTCGAGATAGACGGTGGTCGACAGCCGCTCAGGATCGAGGCCGAGCCACTTTTTGTCAGTCAGGTATTCCCAGGCCCAGTGGATGGCTTCCTTCTTGAAGTAATCGCCGAAGGAAAAATTCCCCAGCATTTCAAAGAAGGTGTGGTGGTAAGCGGTCACGCCGACGTTCGTGATGTCGCCCGTGCGGAGGCACTTCTGGCAAGTGGTGGCCCGCGTGAACTCGAGTTTGCCGATGCCCAGAAACTGCGCCTTGAACTGGTTCATGCCGGCCGGCGTGAAGAGCACGGTCGGATCGTCGCGGGGGACGAGCACGTCGCTGGGCTTGCGGACGCAGCCCTTCGAGGCGAAGAAACTCAGGTAGCTTTCACGCAGTTCGTCGGTCTTCATCAGCCTTCCTCTGACTGGTGTCGGTCGGTCCGTCCGATGGATCGCCGGTGAGTCGCTCGGCGTGCTTGGGCCGTGTTCTGTTCGTGCTTCGGTCGTGATTTGGCGGGGAAGCGGTCACTTCCAGGCCGTCATTTCTGCACAGTCTTTTATCTCTGTACAGTCACTTTGCGATGATCGCCCAGTTCGAGGGTGACCGGCCCGTCGGCTCCGCGGACGGCCTCCTGAAACTCGCCCGGCGTGCGAACGGGGACGCCGTTCACGCTGTAAATGAAGTCTCCCTCGGCCAGCCCGGCCGCCTGCGCCGGGCTGCGGGACGCCACCGACGCGACGACGACCGCATCGCGGAACTGAAACGGCCAGCCGACATATTTGTAGCGCCCCGTCGGATAATCGACGATCAACCCGCGCCACGGCGGGTAGCGCCGGGCCGTCGCGATGATCGCGTCCTCCTCCGAGACGGGCCATTTTCCGAGTTTGGCGGCGAGAGTCAACTCGCTGGCCTCGCCCGGCCGCCAGATCCGCATTCGCACGGTCGTGTCCGGACCGTAAAGGGCCACGTAGCGCATCAGGTCGAACTGGTCGAGCAGGGGATGCCCCTCGATATCGAGGATCAGGTCTTCCTGCCGCACCTGGGCGATGGCCGCGGGCGAGTTGGGCACGATCATCTTGACTTCGACAGCCGAAGCTTGCTTGAAGTTCGCGCCGTAGCGGCGGCGAAGCTGCTCGGGCAGCATGGTTTTGAGCGTGAGGCCGAGAAATCCGTACTCCACCTCGTAGCCGTGGCACAGCGTTTCGATCACGCGGCGAGTGAATTCGTCGATGGGAATGGCAAAGCCGACCGACCGTTCGTAACCCTCGAGCGCGGCCAGCGACGTGGTGACCCCGATCAGCTCGCCGCGGAAATTGACCAGGGCTCCGCCGCTCGTCCCCAGCTCCATCCGCGTGTCGACCTGCAAGAGGGTGCCGAACTGGTGAATGCTGCTGTCGGCCTGGGGCATGCCGAATTCGCGCTGCCGCAAGGGGGCGGGACGCCGCGATACGTTGCTGATCATGCCCCAGCTGGCGGTGGCCGATCCGTCGCGGGCGATGGCGTACGGATTGCCCAAGCCGATCACGAGCTGCCCCTTGGTGAGGGGCGATGTTTCGGAGCGAAGCGTCACCGGCTTGAGGTCGCCCGGCTTTAGTCCCAGCGCGTTGTAATCGATGGCCAGCACGGCCAGATCGCTCCGCGGGTCGCCGGCGAGAATTTGCGCATAGTAACCGCGGCGATCGGCAAAGCGGACGTAGATCTGGCTGTCGCCGGCCTTGGCGCTCGGGCCGCCGTGGACGACATGATAATTGGTGAGGATGTAACGCTGGCCGCCGCCGCTGGGCGGTGTGATGATCACGCCGGCGCCGAATTCGTTCGGGACGAAGTCGGGATTCTCCGGCCGATCGATTTCCTGGCGATTTTCCGGATCGATATCGAAGGCGTTGAAGCGGCCGACGCCCGAATTCGGACGAACACGGGCAATGCTGACGACCGACGGCTCGACGCGACGAATCACGTCGATCAGCGTGTGCTCGAGCGAAGCGGCCGCCCCGATTCCCGACGGATCATCGGCCCGCGCCGCCGACGCGAATAGGCCGCACTGGACGACCGCGGCCGTTCCCAGCAACAGTCGAACGACGACAGATCCCCGGCGAAAACAGGGCTTCAGTCGACCAAACAGGCTGAGCGGCAGCATCCCGTAATGGTAGCGGGCCGGCGCACAACACCCAAGGGGCAGCCGGAGCCGGAAAATCCGAAGCACGAATGACGAAAGAATGACTGAATGACCTAAGTACGAACGAGTGACATCCATTCGTGCTTCGGACTTCGTGCTTCTTTCGTCATTCGTGCTTCGTCATTCGCCCCTGTTTGCTATTCGGCCGTTTCGCCGTTCGTCTCCGGCGCGGCCTTCAAGGAGTAGCCCCGGTGTTCCAGGACCTTCTCTTTGATCTTGGCCAGCATCTCCGGATTTTCTTCCAGGAAGGCGCGGGCCTTTTCGCGTCCCTGGCCGAGTCGCACGTCGCCGAAGCTGAGCCAGGTGCCGCTGCGGTCGATCACGTGATCTTCGACGGCCAGGTCGATGACGTCCCCCTCCAGGCTGATGCCGCGAGTGCCCAGCATGTCGAACTCGGCCTGGCGGAAGGGGGGCGCGACCTTGTTCTTCACGATCTTGGCTTTGATGCGGATGCCGATCGTGTTTTCGCCTTCCTTGAGCGTGCTGATGCGGCGAACGTCGACGCGGCACGAACAGTAGAACTTGAGGGCCCGGCCGCCCGGCGTCGTTTCGGGGCTGCCGAACATCACGCCGATCTTCTCGCGAATCTGGTTGATGAAGATCACCGTGGTGTGCGACTTGGCGATGGCGCCGGTCAGCTTGCGCATGGCCTGGCTCATCATGCGGGCCTGCAGGCCGACGTGGGTATCGCCGATATCCCCGTCGAGCTCCGCCTTGGGCACGAGGGCGGCCACCGAGTCGACCACGACGATGTCGACCGAGTTGGACTTGATCAGCATCTCGGCGATCTGCAGCGCCTCTTCGCCGTAGGAGGGCTGGCTGACGAGCAGCTCTTCCAGATTGACGCCCAGCCGCTTGGCCCACGACGGGTCGAGTGCGTGCTCGGCGTCGATGAAGGCGGCGATGCCCCCTTCCTTCTGGGCGCTGCCGATTGCGTGGAGCGCCAGGGTGGTCTTGCCGCTCGACTCCGGGCCGAAGAGCTCGATGATGCGTCCGCGGGGGAAGCCGCGACCGCCCAAAGCGAGATCGAGCGAGAGGGCGCCGCTGGAAATGCCCCTGATGGAGGGACTCGTCGCTTCGGTGAGCTTCATGATCGAGCCCTTGCCGAAGGTCTTCTCGATCTGTCCCAGCGTATTGGCCAGCAGGACTTCGGACTCCTTCTTGGGTCCGGCCTCGGACTTCTTGGCCCGATCCTTGGTGTGTTCTTTGGCGGCGGCGTGGTCTTTGGCGGCCATATGTTCTTTCACCGGGGCGGGGGCGTGGTTGTTGGATTTAGCGGTTTTGGTCGTCATCGAAATCATCCTGCGTTTGTCCGAATTTTGCGATGGTCTCATCCCGAGCTCGCACTAGTGTACAAAAAGATACTATATTGTCAATCGGCTTTTGACAAGTCTTTTCAGGAGCCAAAATCGCGGGCAAAACCGACGTCGCCACTTTATTCCGCCGGTTTCTCGCCGGTAGACTTTGCGGCCTCCGACTGCTCGGTCAGAAGCTGCAAGTAGGAACGACGCTCGGAGTTTTTCAGGCCGAGATTTTCCGCCAGTCGCAGGATCGCGTCCCGGGCCGTCTCGCGATCGTGCTCTTGGGCCAGCGATTCGATCTCCAGAAACGTCCCCAGGCCCTCGACCGAGTCGACCGCCAATTCCAGCTCGCGACCCTCCCACATGAGCTCATAGATGGCGCGAACCTTGTCGACCCCGCGGACCGGCTCGAAGCCAAGCACCGTGAGCAGCGTGCGAAGCTGATCGAAGTCTCCGGTCCCGCGGCCGACGGGCAGCTCGATCTCGCGGCGGGTTTTGGTCCGCGTGTCGATGATTGGCCCTTTGTAGGTGATCCGCACGCCGTCGCGTGTCTTCCGTAGCCGCAGGGCCTCGTGCGTTTGGCGAAAGTCGCGCGACGGATGCTGGAAATAGAGATCGCTCTGCTCGACGATCCCACCCCGCCGCGCGCCGCGAGCTAACAACTGGAGGGTCATGTCGTCGGCGTCGGGGATCGAGAATTTCAGCTCGACTTCAAATGTCTCGGCAGAGTTCATGCCAGGGCACGGATACGGTGTTGTGAGAAGGCGACGGAATGGCGAATGATCGAATGACGAAGCACCAATGACGAAGGAAGCGCGAAGCTCGAAGCACGAATGATGGAGCCCGATTCGGGCTTAGGTCATTCGGTCATTCTTTCGTCATTCGTGCTTGAGTCATTCGCACTTCCCATCTCACTGAGCCGCTGCCAAGTATACAGTCCGGTCGAATGGCCGTCGTTCCATTCGACCTTGAGGGCGTAGTTGCCACAGAGCTCGATGCGGGCCGGAGCGATGTCGGCCGGGATGGCGTCGACGTTGAGAGTGCGGACGCCGGTCAGCTCGTCGACGCAGCCGGCACAGGGGCAGTTGGCACGCAGTGCCTTAAAGGCGATCCGCTGCACGCCCAGCCGCGGCCACGTGACTTCGAGCACGCCCTGATCGCGGAAGGCTTTGATCGCGGTCGGCTGCTCGTCCGTCATGGTGTCGTCGAGAAAGTGTTAACTAGTAACCGAGGCCGTCAATGACGAAGCACGAATGACGAAAGAATGACCAAATGACCTAAGCCCGAATCCAGCTACTCATTCGTGCTTCTGGCTTCGTGCGTCTTTCGTCATTCGAGCTTCGTCATTCGTCATTTCCTCAGTCCTTGCCCTTGTGCTCGATCTCCGGCCAGTATTTGGCGAAGTTGAAGTTCGGATCGTTCTCGTAGTCGTGGCACTTGTCGCAGAGAGTCCTTTCGACCTCGGCCACTTTGAGCACGGACCGCTTGCGGGCGGCGTCGAGATCGGCCTTGTTGACCCCTTTGGGATCCTTCTTCCAGGCCAGCTCGAGCGCGACGTGCTTGGCGGCCGGGCCGTGGCAGTTTTCGCACTGCTGATCCTTCAGCTTGGGCGTCTTTTCCAGGCTGTAGAAGCCGGAGACGTAGGGGAAGTCGCCCTGCGGGTCCCAGCCGGTCGTGTGGCAGTTGATGCACTCGGGATCGTGATTGCGGGGGACGACATTTTTCGCTCCCTCGCGACCCGTGATCAGGCTTTCGTAGGCATGCGCGTGCTTCGAGTCTTTCCAGATTTCGTAGGCCTTGGTGTGGCAGTCCTTGCACGTTTCGACGCCGGCGAACGTGTCGCCGCTCGGATGCTGCGGTTGGGCGAAGTCTTTGAGGATCGCATCGTAGCTGCCCGTGAGAATGTGCTGATACTCGCGCATGCGGTCGAGCATTTTGGGCGTGTCGTGAAACCGCTCCTTGTCGAGATCGACCAGCTCATAACGGAAGGGACGCGCCTTGTCGTCCGGGTAGTAGCCAACGACGGCGACGTGTTTTCCCTTAGCACCAACAATCACCAACAGCGACTTGCCGACCGGCTCGAAGTTGTCTTCGCCGTCCTCGGGACCGCGGGCCGTCGCCACGAGCTGGAATTCGGGAAATTTTTTCGCCAGCTCGATCGACTCCGACTTTTCGGCGTGCGAGAGCAACACCAGCACCTCGGCCTTTTGCTTCTTCAGCTCGGCGATGGCGGCTGGCAGCGACTGGGCCGGATCGTTCACCTTGATCTGCGGATCGCCCGCGTCGCCGAAGAGGGCGGCCACCAGCGTCTTGCCGAAGATGGCCGTCACGCCGATGCGATGCCCGTTGATCGTGACGACCTTCGCGATTTGCGCCGGGCGGAGACCGGGATCTTTGAAGAGCGTGAACTCGACGTTCGCGTTGACGAAGCCCAGACCATCTTGATTCGGATCGGCGCCGGGGCCCGGGCCCTGCGTCACCAAGAAGCCCGGCTCGAGCCGTTCGAGCGCCAGTTCCTCGGGGCCGAGGCCCATCGCCTTGTAGCCCAGGTCTTTGAGCGCCGTCAGCATCACCTGGTATTTGATTTTGTTCTGTTGATTGTCCTTCTTCACCAGGTCGCCCAGGTCGAAGCCGGCGAAGGGCCAGCCCTTTTCGGTGAGCTGGCGGATCAAATCGCCGCGTCGCGACAAGCCGCCCGATTGCGTGGCCGAGCAGCCGCAGGGCTCCATGTATCCGTGCTGCTCGCCGGAGAAGATGAGCGTGGCGGCTGGCTTTTCCCAGCCCTTGAGCAGCGGCTTGACCGTCGGCGGGGCCGGCTTGGTGTGCGGTGTGGTGGCCGACGCCTGCTTCGCGGGGCCGCCGGCCTTTTCAATCTTCGGCGGGAGCTCGGCCCTGGGGATGTCGGACGAGTGGGGCGGAGCGTCGGTCTGGTTGATCCGATCGCCGCAGCCCGACGGCAGCCCGACGAAAAGGGCAATTCCAATCAGCCCGACCGCGAAGGGGATGGCCTTCAGCAGATCCTTCGACATGCGGCAATCCTCGAGAAACGGCAAGGCCGGGCAGTGATAAACAGAGTGATCAACAGGCGGACAAACGAGCGAGAGAAAGAACGCCCACCGGCCCGCAAAACGACCCGACCAGTCGATGGCGGGATGATAGTGAATCGGCCGTTGGGCTGCGAGGACATCCCGCGGCCGCCTGTCCTCATACGCTCTTGTGCCACGCTTCGTTGGAAACCCACCGCTCCGGGCGGACGGCCGAGTTCACCCTCGCCCCATTCCGATGAGGAGAGGGCAGGGGTGAGGGGTTTTTCTTGTCTTCTCTCAACCTTCCGAGTGTCTCGCCTGAATCGGCGCCGCTTCACCTACGTCCCCGCGAGCGCCTTCAGCCGAGCGATCGTCGCATCCGGCAGATACCGATCCGTGTGGCCCCAGCGGTGGTTGATCTCGTCCAGCTCAAGCGCCTGTTGGGCCTGCTGCCTGGCGTCCGCGGCTTTGCCGGCGTCGGCGAGGGCCTGAGCGTCCGCGCTGCGGAGCGAGACGTCAGTCGGATAGCGCTCGATGGCTCGTTGGTAGGCGTCGGCGGCGGCCTGGGCATCGGCCGGGTCGTGCGTGCGGCTGAATCGCGCCAGAGAGAACTTGCCCAACCGCCGATAGTGCGACGGGTTCAGCGGATCCTGGTGCATGGCTTCTTTCAACGCCTCGCAGGCCTTGGCAAAGTTGTCGCCGGTGAGTCCGGGCGGGCTCGACTGCCAGCGGGCGAACAAGGCGTCGGCCAGCTTGGTGTGCGGCTCCGGGCTGAGCGGATCGTCGAAGGCAGCCCGGATGAAGTCCTCCTGTGCCTCGTCAAACTTCCCATCGAGAAACAGGGCCTGCTCTCCCTGCGCGATCGCGGCGCGGCGATTGAGCACGGGCAGCGTTCCCGTTAGAAAGAGCGCGACGAACAACACCACTCCGACTCCCGCGATGCCGATCACCAGCCGCAGCGACACGGTGGCGTCGGTCGGCCGGTCGACTGTGGCAAACGCCAGGGCCGCCAGCACGAGCAAGAGTTGCATCATGCCCGGCATTTCGATGCCGCCGGCTCCGCTCAAGTGAATCATCAGTCCCAAGGCGGCCGCGCCCAGCGCGATGGGGGCCAGCCGCGCGGTGCCCAGGCCGCGACGGAGCACGGCAAAGACGACGATCCAAATCGCGAACAGCGCCAACTGCGAGAAATCGAAGTTGCCGTTCGCCCCGGCCACCGGCGCGATGAGCGCCAGCAAAAAGCCCAGGGCCGGACCGGGCAAATCGGACGTCCACGGCGGCAGGCGTTCCGCTGCGGCGTCCGCCGGTTCACTGGCGAGTCGCCGCCTGTGAACAGGGACGACGGCCAGCACCAGGCACGCAAGGAAGGCGGCCACGGCCAGAATGCCGCCGCTGGCCCACAGATCGAGCAGCCAATTGTGCGGGTCGGCGATCTCCTCGCTCGATTCGCGGACCTTGTACCGCAAGTAGTGCTGGCGAAAGTTTCCGGGGCCGGTGCCTAAGATCACAGTTTGAGGTGCGGCGGCGATGGTGTGGGCCGCGCCGTTCCAATACTGAAAGCGGTAGGCCAGCGACTTGGGCGCTTCGGAAACGACCTCCGCATCGAAGCCTTTGCCGACTGCGGCGATCCCAAACAGCACGCCGATGCCGACGAGGCCCAATCCCATCCCCAACACAAGCCGCCGGCTGAGTCGCTGCCGATTGCGGACCAACAGCGTGATTCCCCACACCGCGCCCGCGATGAACAGACCGACCCAGGCCGTGCGGCTCTTGGTCAGGATCAGGCAGTAGACGAGGACCAGGAAGGCGGCCGCCCAGGCAGCGATGGCGCTCTTCGCCCGCGGGCCCGCCAGCGTACGGAAAAGTTCGGCCGCCAATAGCAGCATCACCAACAGATAGCCGGCAAACGTGTTGGCGAGCGCAAACGGCCCGAGCGCCTCGTTGCTGAACTGCAGCCGATTGATGTACTGCTTGCGCCCCATTTCATCGGTCGGAATGCCCTGCGACTCGAGTTTGAGCTGCAGCTCGCCCAACCGCCGTGCGTTCGCGCCCGGGTTCTTCTCCAGCGAATCGATCTCGTTGAGCATCTCCGTGTATTCGCGGGTTGCCAATCGATAGAAGACGTAGTGTTGCCAGATGCCCAGGCCGCCCAGCACCACGGCGATCGCGACGAGAATGGCCGCCAAACGGCGCGCGTCCAGCGCGTTTTGAATCGTCTGCCGCACCAGAAAGAACGTGATTCCCAGCCCGACCCATTCCCAGGCCATGTTGAGGGCGGCCCGCCGATCGCCGCCGGTGACGAACACGGCAGCGGCCGACAGTCCATGTGCGGCCACGAGCGCCCACAGGGCCGAGTCGAACAGGCTCCAGCGAACGACAAAGCGACCGCTGCGGAGACCGGCCCACGCCCAGAGGATGACAATGGCCAGGTCGAGCTGCACGACCCAGAGCGTGTCTCCGCTGGCGGCCGACTCGGCGGGAATGAGCCACCGCACGACGACAAGCCCGCTCACCAGGATGCGGAGCAGCCCGGCAAATGGGTCGCTCTCTGTGCTGAGGGCGACGTCCCGCGACAGAGCCGCGGGCGCGGCCGCCTTTCGCTTAGCTTTGCTCATGAGAAAGCATCGAGCTCATGAGGTTGCGATCTGCTCGCCGGTTAGGAACCTGAACGGTCTGCTCGTTCGTCGCGTGCGTATGGTGCGTCGGACGCGCGGGCATCAGCCCGATCCTCCGCCGTTGCCTTTGCGCCCGGCCGTCTCGAGGATGGCGATGATCGCCAGGATGCAGACGACCAGCGCCAGGATCAAGATGGCTCCAGGCCAATCGTGAACTCGATAAAGCAACAGCGCGGCCAGCCCCGTGGTCAGTGTTGCCAAATGGACGGTCAACACCGCGCCCTTCGTGCGCAGTCCCAGCTCCACCAGTCGATGGGAAAAGTGACTTTTGTCGGCATGGAACGGGCTGCGCCCCTGCAGGCTGCGGATGATCATCACCGAACAAAAATCGTAAAGCGGAATCGCCAGGATGCACAACGGGGCGAGCACCAGGTGCGAACTTTCGGGCGCGTCGTCGTACTCATAATACGTCCCCAGCAAAGTCGCGCAGGCCATCAACAGGCCAATGAAGTAGCTCCCCGTGTCGCCCATGAAGATGCGGGCCGGATGCCAGTTGTGGCACAAAAACCCGACCAGCGAGCCGACGAGCACGAGCATCAGTCCGGCCACCAGCCAGTGAGGCGTTTCGGTCGAGTTGAGCATCAAGCTGGCCAGCACCGTGGCGGCAATGAGCGCGATGCCCGCCGACAGCCCGTCCATGTTGTCGAGAAAGTTGAATGAGTTGACCAGCACCAGGATCCAAAAAACGGACAGCACCTGACCGATGACCGGCTGCGGAGCAAAGACTGTCGCGTGGACGCCCGCTCCGAAAACCAGGCCGCAGGCGACGACGATCTGCACGATCAGCCGGGGAACCCAGTGCAAATTTTTTCGGTCGTCGATCAGCCCCATCAGCGAAAGGACGATGCCGGCTCCCAAGATCCACCAGAGTTGAAACCTGCGTTCGAGCACGCCTTCGAGCGAGATGCCGGCGTCTCCCAGCAGCCGTTCGCGGAGATCGTTTCGTTGCAGCAGAAACCGGGCGGCCACCTCGGCTCCCAACAGCGGAATGACGACTCCCGCCACGATGCCAATCCCGCCCCCCAGCGGCGTCGGCACCTTGTGCACTTTCCGCGCGGCCGGCTGATCGATCAGCCCGATCCGTGGCGCGATCACCCGCATCGCCGCCGTCATGCACAGCGAGATGACAAACGACGGCACGACGCAGGCCAGGACAAAAAAGATCATCGAGAAGCCAAAGGGCGATGGATCGAAAGCCACCCCCGCTCGGAAGCAGGAGCGACGGCGTTCATTTAGTCTGTCACACCCCACCCATCGGCGAAAAGGGGGCCAGTCCGCGAAAACACGGCCGTTCGGCCCGTCTGCGCGCAATCTCACCCTAACTGGGACGAACAGCAGCACTGATACGAACGGACCCGACGGGGCGTTGGCCGAAATCGGCCAGTGAACCAGGAATGGGTGGCCGAGCGCCACAGTCAGCTGGCGGGCGTCATTGCCTCGGCTGATCGGAAACTCCATTTCCCGTCGAAGCGCGACGCTGGCGTCCGGATCGCACCAGATAAATGCCGACCGGGACGATCACGGAGATAATCAGACTGGCGACCGCTACCGCTTTCCAGGGAACCTGCGGCAAGATCGGTTCACTCATCTTTTCGGCAGCCAGCGAGCTTTCGATCTTCTGGATTTCCTCGGCAGATTCTTTCATCACCCGCGGATTGCCCGTTCCTTGGCTCAGCTTACGAATCAGCTCCTGCTTGAGCTCTTGGACTTGGTGATTCAGGGCGCCGAATCGGACGGCTGGAGAGTCATTAAAGTCCGCGAGGCCCGCTGAGACACCGAATGGGACCAGGCACAAGATCCATACGCCGAGATAAAGGAGGTGCGGTTTGGACCGCTTGGTTTGAAAGTACACCCAAAGATTGGCCGAGCCGCTGCAGACGAACGACGCGGCGACAACCAGCGGCAGGATGAGCGTGCTCACTGGGAACATAAGTCACCAGACAGTCGCTAGAGGTTCTCGTTCGGGCGGGTGGCGGGGGCGCTCCGCGCAGCGGAAGCCCCCGTTTGAAAACGGAAAAAACAGCGGAAGGTCATTTCGTGGGCGTCTCCAGTCGCGTTAATTGAGTGCCGGTGACGCCTGCTTATTGGCAGCGCAGCAGGTTACCGCATGTTCCGGGACTTCCGCAAAGCGGAGCGCCCCGGCCACCCGGTCTCCAAACGCCAGCCCTTAGTGGCTGGATCGGGGCCGCTTCGCGACGCTGTTGGGAGGGACTCGATAGACGTCGCGCAGTCGCGCGAGTTCGGTTTTGAGGTCCTGGACGGTCGTTGCGTAGGCCGGGTCCGCGTAGACGCTGTGCATCTCGTGCGGATCTTTTTCGAGGTCGTACAGCTCCCATTCGCCCAGCTCGTAAAAGTTGATCAGCTTGTAGCGGCTCGTGCGGACGCCTTCGTGCTTATTGACCATGTGCACGGCCGGATACTCGTAGTAGTGGTAGTACAAGCTTTTCCGCCAGTCGGCCGGCGTCGCACCGTCTCCCGTTAGCACAGGCACGAGGCTTTGTCCCTGCATGTCGGCTGGGACGGACAGGCCGGCTATTTGCAGGAATGTTTCGGCGAAGTCGAGATTGGAAACGAGCGCATCACTCACCGTTCCGGGCTGCGTCACGCCGGGCCAGCGGATGAGGAGCGGCATTCGCAACGACTCCTCGTACATGAACCGCTTGTCGAACCAGCCGTGCTCGCCCAAATAAAATCCCTGGTCTGACGAATAAATAACAACGGTGTTCTTCGCCAATCCGCTTTGGTCGAGGTAGTCGAGCAGGCGGCCGACGTTCTCGTCGATGCCGGCCACGCACCGCAGATAGTCCTTGATGTAACGCTCGTACTTCCAATGCGCCAGTTGGCGGCCGGTCAGGTGGGCGTCGCGGAAGGCCCGGTTCTTGGGCTCGTAGGCGGCGTTCCACTGCTCGAGTTGGGCCGGGTTCAGGTCCTTGGGCGTGGTCAGTTTGAGATCGAGCTTGTTGAGATCCCGCACAACTTCCATCTGCTGCACGTGGGCCGCCGTCCCGCGTCCGCTGTAGTTGTCAAAGAGCGTCGCCGGCTCGGGAATGTCGACGTCGTCGAAAAGGTGCAAGTGCCGCAGGGCTGGCTCCCATTCGCGATGCGGCGCCTTGTGGTGATACATCAGCACGAAGGGTTTGTGCGGGTCGCGGCCACTTTTCAGAAAGTCGAGCGCGAGGTCAGTGATGATGTCCGTGACGTACCCTTCATGACGCACGCGGCGGCCGTTCTCGATCAGGACTGGGTTGTAATAGGTTCCCTGGCCGACCAGGATTTTCCACATGTCGAAGCCGGTTGGATCGCTGACGAGGTGCCACTTGCCGACGATGGCCGTCTGGTATCCGGCCGCTTGAAAAAGTTTGGGAAAGGTCTGCTGGGCGCCGTTGAACCGCGAGTTGCTGTTGTCCAGAAAGCCGTTGATGTGGCTGTGTTTGCCGGTAAGCACGACGGCCCGGCTGGGTCCGCAGATCGAGTTCGTGCAAAAGCAGTTGCGAAACCGCATCCCGGTGGCCGCGATGCGGTCGAGATTGGGCGTCGTGTTGATCCGCGAGCCGTAACAACTGATCGCCTGGGCCGCATGATCGTCGGAAAAGATAAAGATGATGTTCGGCCGCGCTAGGGCAGTTGGCGAGGTCGCTGTCGCGCGCGACGCGATCGCTGCAGTCAAAACGAGCACAAGTGCGACGGTGTAAGTTGTCTGACCGGGGCGAGAAAACAGCATGTCTCTTCGCTCGAAATGGGGCATCAATAGGGGGCGGCCAGCGGCCTATCATGCGAGCGGCTGCTGCCGCGATCAAGCAGCCGGCAATCAGGTTGAGTCCCCGCCGGACAGCGCGATCGCGAGACGTGCTTCATCCTAAGGCCGATGCAGACTCGGCTTTCGCAGCCGCGCCTTGCACGGTGTAGGCCGACATCCGGCTGATCGCGTTTTCGATCCGTTGGGCACACAAATGGCCCCGTCCGCAATTTGACCGGGGCGGACGGTGCCTCCGCGGCACCAAGGAGATGCGACGAATCGTTCGCATGGCCCGGAAATGGAATGACGTTTGCTAATCAAAGGCTCGTAGTGAGTTTTGACAGATTTGACGAACGATCCACAATCCCCGTAACAAACGCCGTTAAAAGTCGCCTGAGAAGAAGTAATAGAAGGAGGGGCCTGACTCGAGTTCCCAATGACCGCCACCAGATGGTGACGACACCCTCGTGACGACACTGCTTACCCGGGGAAAGAACCTCTCAGCTTTTTGGGTGCAAACGACACAACAGAAACGGTCTTTGCCATGGACAGCAATAAAGTCCCGCGAACGATCCGGCTTCTGCAGCGGGCGGAAGGCTATCTCGAGTTAGAGCTCCCGGATCGGGCCATTGGCGAACTGAATTCCATCGTCGATGCGGGGCCCTTCGAACCGGCTGTCGCTTTGCTCCGAGGCGAAGCCCTCAAGAGCCAGGCGCGCTATGACGAAGCCCTCGTCCCACTCAAACAGGCGGCCACCACGATTCCGGCGCCGCTCAATAAGCGGGCGTGGCGCTCAATGTCTGAGTGCTATCGGCTGACCGGACACCCGGAGCTGGCCGAGATTGCCGACCTGGTCGTCAACAGCGACCTCGTAGTCGAGCCCGAAGAGGGGGAGGCTGAGCCGCACGTGACGGTGCACTTCGCCGTTGTGCCGATGGCGATGGTGGGTCAAGCGCTCAAGCAGCTGCTGTTGGGCATCCGTCAAATCAAGGAAGCGACGGGCGAAACCACCGAGGGGCAGTCGGCGACTGAATAAAACCGGTCGGCCATCGAATCAAAGGAAGCACCGCAGCGGAGAAACGCACAACCAAGGAAAACCGCGAAGAGCGAGACTTCTGTTGAGCTGGACAGCTTGCAGCGGCTCGGCACAAGCCTCGTTCTTCCGTTCAACATAGATACTCTGATCGATGAGAAAAGCCGCGAGGGTGACTCGCGGCTTTTTTCGTTTTGCACGCTCGGCTGCTGAGGCGAAGGCGAGAGCCTGAGAAGAAGGAGCGAGTTGAGTGAGGCTCAGGCACTCTTCTTCGGAGCGTCGCCGAACTTTTTGTCGTCGGCCTTCATCAACACCTCGAAGTGTTTGCGGGCCTTCTTCCACGCGTCCTTGGCGAGGGGGACGTGGCAATCGCCCTTGCCCTTGCAGGCGTTCTCGCCCGGCGTGTCGCCGCAACCGCCTTGCCCCTTACATTCGTTGGCGCTGCCGCAGGGGTGGCTCTTGGCCGTCGCGCAGGTGCCGGTGCCGGCGCAGCTGTTTTTCTTGTCGGCCCCTTTGCCCTTGCAAGTGTTGAGCCCGCGGCAGACGTGCGGATCGCTGAGCAGGGGATTCTTTTCGGCTTTCTTGGTGTCGTCGGCGAACGCCGCCGCGCCGCCAACCGACAAACCGGCCAGCGCCGCCACGGAAAGCCCGACGAATTCACGACGGCTTAAGTCTCGAGGGTCGAACATCATGATTTCCTCAGTTGATTGCCTTCGATGCCAGCCTGGTTCGTGAAAGCGCGACGGCCCGACTTATGAGAGAGCCGTCCCGCCGATTGCCGTTTTTTTGGCGAGCCAAACACGAGCGTACCCGCTTTCGAGCGTCCCGAAAAGTGTCGTCCCGCGGTTCAGCGACGGCTGACACATGCCGCCGCGGCCGCTAACCCCGGCAGTCGCCAGAGTGGCTTGAGCGCCGCGTAAAAAGCGGAGCCTCGAAAATCGCTCGCGAAAATGCTTGACACGGCTACTGAGCGTCGCCATTATTGGCTACATCATGTAGCCATTGGAGCGCTCCGGCATGGGATCAAAGACTCGAAGGACGCGTCGTTTGCCGGGATTGTCCCCCGCGCAGCGCGAAATCATGGAGATCGTCTGGGAGCGGGGTGAACTTTCCGCCAGCGACGTGCGGGCCATCCTCTCGCAAACTCGCGAGCTCGCCCGCAACACAGCTCGCACGCTCTTGGAGCGGATGGAGCAGAAGGGCTGGCTCAAACACCGCGAAGACGGGCGGACCTATCTGTATTCGGCAGCCCAGCCGCGCCCCGCGGCCATCGGCCAGGCCGTGCTCAACGTCGTCGAGCACGTCTGCGGCGGGTCGCCGGAGGTCCTGCTGACGGCGCTCCTGGATCACCGCGGCGTCACCGCGGACGAGTTGGCGCGGATCCGCGCGATGCTCGACAAAGCGAAAGCCAGCCAGCCGACGAAGAGAGGAGATTGAGCCATGTTTCCGCTTGAGCGATTGTATCCCGGCGATCAGATCCTCGCGTGCCTGCTCGTCGTCGTGCTGGCGGTGACGCTGCTTTCGACAGTCGCACTCGTCTTGTCGCAGGGGCTCAAAGCCCGAGCAGCGCTCCGGCATTGCGTGTTGCTGTCCGCCTTGATCGGCGACCTGGCGACGCCGATTCTCGCGGCCCTGTGGTTTGCCGCAGGATGTTCGACGGTCTCTCTGGGCTGGCTCCCGTCGGCTCGAACAGGCGATCGAGCAGTCGCCCCTGTCGTCGTAGAGTCTGCGCCAGACTTCGCTCGTGCAAAGGACTCCGTCGAGCAAGTTCCCCCAGCGCACGCTGTGACGTCTCTGGAACAAAGAGCGAGCGCGCAACCAGAGCCGGGCGTGCAGAGCTCTCCGGTCGTCGACCAGGCGCCGACCCTTTCAGCGTTCGCGGAACCGCGCGAGCCCAAACCCTTCCTCTCGAATCCGCGCATCGAGATCGCGATCTCGGCCATCTTGGTCTGGCTTGTGGGAACGCTGCTGCTCGTGTTGGGCGTGGTTCGGAGCTATTGGGCCGTGCGTCGCATCCGGCGGGCCATACGACCAGCGACCGATGGCCGATTGCCCGAACTGCTCGGCGAAGTGTGCGGAGGGCTGGGCATCGTGCGACGGCCGACGATCGTCGTGTCGACGCGCGTGCTCACTCCCGTCGTGGCCGGCTGGATCCGGCCGCTGGTGATTCTTCCCGAGGTCTCGCTGGGCTTGATTACCCGCGAGCAGTTGCGGGACGTGCTGATGCACGAGTTGGCGCACGTGGTGCGTCGCGATCCTCTGGTGCTGCCATTGCAGTTGTTGGCCCAGGCCCTGTTCTGGCCGATCGTCGTGATTCATTGGCTCAACCGGCACCTGCATTGCGCTCGAGAGGAGGCGTGCGACAACTTCGTGCTCGCGACGCGCGACCCCCTCAGCTACGGCGAGACGCTGCTGAGGCTGGCGGAGCTGAGCCGCGGAGCGGTTCCCGTCGCCGCCGGGATGGGCATCCTGCACTGGCGCGGCACTTTGGAAGAGCGAATCGAAAGCCTGGTCAGCGCCAAACGAGACACGCGCCAACGGGCGGGTCGGCTGACGGCCCTAGCCAGCTTCGGACTGTTCCTCACGGCGAGCGGCCTCTTGTGCGGGGTGCGGATCGTGGCGGAGCAAGGCAGCGGGGCGCCCGCGCCGACGAACGTCCCCAAACAGGCGGCTCAAAAGACCGAAGCTCTTGCGCTTGCGGGCCGCGTGCTTCTGCCCGACGGTCGACCGGCCGCGGGAGCCCGCGTGCAGGTCGACCTCTACCAGTTCGACTCGAAGCGGCGAGGTTTCCCCGCCGACTTGCTGAAGCAGTGGACGCCACTGGCGTCGATTATCACCGATTCCGAGGGGCGCTTCAGTCAGAGCATCGAACGAGACTGGAAAGCCGAAGAGCACTCGCGGATCGATGTTACCGCCCTGGCACCCGGTTACGGATTCGCGACGCCGACTTCGTTTGCTCCGGCCTACAATCGTCCGCTCGAGCTAAAGCTTGTGGCGGATGAGCCTGTCCGCGGCCGCGTCCTCGATCTGCAGGGGCGCCCCGTCGCGGGCGTTCGGCTCGATATCCGTCGGATGTGCTGCGGCACACCTCGCCTGGTCGATCGCTGGTTGGCGGCATTGCCGCCGAAGCCGGTCTTTGGCGGATACGGGTCCGTCAACGGCGACGAGGCCCCGCTCATGTACGGGATCGGGTCCACGCCGCACTTTCCCGGAGGCATCTGCACACCCTCGAACGCAGTGATCCCCGTGGCGATGACCGACGCGGACGGCCGGTTCGAGATTCTCGGGTTGGGCCGCGACCGGCTGATCTTCTTCCGCTTAGCAGGGCCGTCGCTCGCGACCTCCGAGGTCCGCGTGCTCACCAGGCCCGGAAAAGAGCTGCGCTTCGAGCACGTCGTTGGTCCCGGGCAGGATTTCATTTACAGGTCGACGTTTGACTTTGCGGCCGGGCCGGGGATCACGCTCGAAGGCGCCGTCACCGACGAAGATTCTTCGGCCCCCCTCGGCGGCGTCGCCATCGAGTGTCAGGCCGCTGAGGGGCTTTGGGGCGGCAACCAGGAGTTTCTGTCGACGACGACCGACGAGCGAGGCCACTACCGCATCGAAGGGGTGAACCCGATCGCCAAGGGCACTTTGAAGGTCGTGCCGGAAGGCCCGTATCTGGAGATGGACTACATCAGCCTGCCGAAAGCTCACGGGCTCGATCCGATTCGCCGCGATCTCAAGCTGCGGCGCGGTCTCTGGGCCGTGGGACGAGCGTTCAACCTCAAGACCGGCCAGCCCGTGCAGGGGACGCTGTATTACACGCCGTTCCGTTCGAACGAAAACGCGAAGCGCTACGCGCGGTACACAACGAAGTCGATGGGCCAGGTGAGTCGGATCCCCTTCGGACAGACGGATGCCGAGGGCCGCTTTCGCATTCCCGTGATTCCGGGCCGCGGCGTGATTTGTCTGAGAACTTGGGACGGCCATTTCCGCCCGGGATTCGGCGTGGCCCAGATCAAGGAACTGGCCAACCTCGGTCCTGATCGGTCCGTGGCTCACGAGCCAACTTACGATAGTGTGTCGATAACCTGGCTCAGCGCTCTGCGGGAGCTCAATCCCCCGGCCGGCGCCGCTGAGGTTGAAATCGACGTTCCGGTTGACCCGGGACAGGACGTGACCCTCAAATTCGTCGACGGAGCCGGCAATCGGTTGTCCGGAGTTGACGCCTATGGGATCGAGCCGCAAAGCTACCGCCGCCACACTGACACTGACACCGCAGTGGTCGCCGCAACGGGGCCGGACGAGACTCGCGTCGTCTGGTTCAAGCACACGGCGACCGGGTTGACGAAGTCGCTGCGCTTTACGCCGCGGCCGGGCGAGACCGCGCGGACGATTACGCTCGAGCCGCCCGCGGTGATCGTCGGTCGCCTGGTCGACCCGCAGAAACAGCCCCTCCGAAACATGCGGCTCGACTGGTGGTTGCCCACTTCGCCAATCAATCTGAATCCGATCATTCTCACCGACGCCGACGGGCGATTCCGCATCGAAGGTCCCGGCGGCGAACCGGTCCGATTGGTGGTCGGCGGCTCGGCGCATTCTTGGCCAGCGATCCGCGAAAAACTCGAGGTCCACTCCGGCGAGGAGATTGACCTGGGAACGATCGTCATGAATTTCGATCCCAAAGGCCGGTACGTCGACTTCTGGGGTGATTCAGAGCGGCGCACGATGAATGAGAACAAGGCGATGCCGACGCGGTCTGGCCCACTCGGGAAGCCGTAGTAGAGGAGCGTGACCGATGGCCGCTCTCGACCGATTTTATCCTGGTGACCAGGTGGTGGGTGGTCTGGTCTTGGTCGCCGCAGCCGTGGTGGTTGTGTCGACGGTCGCGGTGCTTGCGGTCCGCGCGTTCAGGTCACGAGCCGCGCTGCGGCATTCTTTATTGTTGTCCGCCTTGCTCTGCTGTTTGCTGTCCCCTCTGTCGGCGGCTGCCGTTCTCAAATTCAAGATCGCTCTGATCGAGCTGCCGCTGTTCTCGCCGACCGCAACCAAGGCGGGCGTCGCAACGGCAGCGTCGGAGCCGGTGGCCGAGAGCCCCCGCGCCCGAGCCGAGTCGTTGGCGTCGACCGGCGCGCACGACTTGAGGCCGCCGGCCGAAGACCGGGCGAACGAGAGGTCGAACGAGTTGCCTGCCGCGGTTCTCGCCGTCACTCGAGCTTCCCCGAATCGATCGAACACGAACGAGGCCCAATCGGAGCCGCAAGACGCTGGGCTCCGCCGCCTCGCGAGTGCCGCAACGTTCGTTTGGGCCGTCGGCACGATTTTGGTGCTCGTTGGCATCGTCCGATGCTGCCTGCGGCTCCGCCGGCTGCGCGCTTCGCTCGGGCCGGCGAGGGACGATTTCGTTTCAGATGCGCTCGCTGATGTAGGGCGGCGGATGAAGATCAGGCGGCTTCCCCCGGTCGGTATTTCGGCAGAGGCCTTCACTCCAGTGGCCGTGGGATGGCTGCGGCCGGTGATTGTTCTGCCCGAATCGTCGCTGCGGCAGATCACGCGCGAGCAATTGCGCGACGTGCTGGTGCACGAGATGGCGCACATTCTGCGCGGCGATCATTTCGTCGTCGCGCTGCAGTTGGCCTCCAAGGCGATCTTCTGGCCGATCGTGACCGTCCATCTGCTCAACCGGCAGCTCGTCTGTGCGCGCGAGGAGGTGTGCGACAACTTCGTGTTGGACGAACGCGACCCGGTCAGTTACGGCGAAACGCTGCTGCGCCTGGCCCAATTGGCCCACGGCTGGCCGCCGTTGGCCGCGTCGACGGGGATTCTCCACTGGCGCGGGAGCCTCGAGACGCGGATCGAGGGGCTGTTCAGCTCGCGGCGAAATCGGCAGAAAACAGGCGGTCTGCTGGCGGCCGGCGCGTTATTCACGCTCTTTGGCGCAACCAGCGCCGTCATCTGCAGCACGAGTCTTGTCGCGAGCCAGGACAAGGCCCCCGCGGCTCCGCACCCGACGTCTCGTCCCGTCCTGCCGGCACCCGAATTGAGCCAGTCCCACCTGCCATTTGATGGAAATATCTTTGAGCGAGTGCTGACGGGCGCCCAGACCGAACCAGTGTTCATCGACATCGACACAGGCCGCTGGATGACGCCGCCGCCCGACTTATTGGCAGTCGAGAATCAGGGCAAACCGGTGGACCAATGGGTTTTCCCGGTGCCATTGAAGCGCTGGGTGCAAAGCAACGGCATCGATTTGGCCGCGCAAACCGACGGCCGGGGCATTACGCTCGTCGGATTCGACCTGCGGGTTGGCAAAGTGGTTCCCCCCGATCAACGTCTTGAGGCATCCTTTGTCGCAAAACTCGTCGCGACGGCCGACTTCCAACGGCCAGAATGGATCTCCCTGCGAGGGCGACTCTCGAAGAGTTCGTTCGGCCAAAAGAATCCGTTTATCACGCGCGAGGGGGGCCTGGGAACGTTTTGGATCACCCTCTATTCATTCGAGTTCCGCGGACGGAACTCCATGTGCTTCGATTACGAATTGGTCCGCGATCCGGACGTTCCCAAATTGACCGGTCAACAGATCGGCGCGGTGTTTGAGCCGTCGATTCTGCGACAGTTCGACCAACCCCTGGTCGCCGACGTCCAAGATGACCGCCTGCGTCTGCGGCTGCCGGGCGCCGCGGAGCGGATCGAACTCGGAGCGGGCGAATTGGTCGTGCGGAGCGCGCGGGGTGTCGAACTCCGCGCGGCCCGCCTGAATACGGGAACCTTGGACATCGATGCCCACGCCGGCCGCGCTCTGATATTTGGGCGGGGCAAAGAGGCCACTCTCCGACGCAAGGGAAACCGCGTGCAAATCGAGATGCAGAAGCAGCTCGCTGAGGCGGATCGCGTTGCTTTCTGGATGCCGGAGTTGAATGTCGTCAATCAGCTTGCGTTCGAGTGGATACCAACAAATGCGCCGGTTGATGGCCTCCGACAACGGGGAGAAAAGCTCCGCAAGATCCGAGAAGAAAAAGACGCGATCCTGGCGGAGTTGGCGAACAAGCCGGGGTACAGCCTCGCGCCGGGGCAGGTCTTACGCCACATTGCGCCCCCTTACCCATCCCTGCGCGCGGAATACTGGCGCGTTGCGCTACCGAACGAGTTCGGTGTGCCAGCGGGCGGCGATGAGCCGAAGCTCGTGGCAAGTTACCGTTGGGATGGGAAACTCCATTGCGAAGATTTCTCCCCGGGGTCCGATCGCTGGCCCTTGATCGGCGTCTGCGACTCCGTTCATCGCATCAAATCGCAGCAGATCAGTGGACCGCCGGAGCTTCTCCAGACTTCTCTACCGGGGGACTGGGTCTATCGGGAGGGAGTGCCGGACGAGTTGTTTGCGAGACAATTCGAGGCGATTCTACGGCAGGAATTGCAGCTGCCCATCCATCTCGAATTCCGTCAAGTCAAACGCGAGGTCTACGTGGCGCGGGGCGACTATCACTTCACTCCGCTGCCAGACGACAAGACCGGCAAATCGCGCGGCGTCCAAATCTACGGCCGCGTGCTGAGCCCCAATGGTGGCGGAGGCTACGGCACGTTCGGCGAGTTCCTCAACTGGGCCGGCCGCTGGATCGATATGCCCATCGTCAGCGAAGTGAAAGCTCATCCGCAGCAGCTCCTGTGGCGTCTGCATGAGCCGGCCGGAAAAGTGGCCCGGCCGGCGACCGATGCGGAGAAACGCGAAGCTCACGACCCGGCGCTCGTACTGCACAACGTCGAGCAGCAAACCGGCCTGCACTTCACCAAAGAGACGAGGCCGGTGAAGATGCTGTTCGTCGAGCGAAAACCGCTCTAATACGCTTTCGCGAAGATCGCCCGCTTGGTGCTCGGTTTGCCGGTGAAGATGCATTTGCCCGGTTCTTGGGGTCCGGCAAGCGGGACGCAGCGGACGGTCACCTTCAGGTCTTTGAGCAGCTCGTGCATCGCCGGGTCTTCGGACCAGTGGCAGTAGGCGAAGCCGGCGTGGATTTCCGGTTTGGCATCGTTCTTCGGCGTGAAGTAAGCCTTGAACTCGTCGAGCGTGTCGATCTGGCAGGTGTTCTCCTCGCGGAGTTTGAGGGCCCGCTGAAACAGCGTGTCCTGAATTTCCTGCAGGATCTGCGGGGCCGTTTCGATGAGTTGTTGACGGCCGATCGGTTCCTTGGTCCCCGTGTCGCGGCGGGCGAGGAAGACGCCGTCTTTCTCGATGTCGCGGGGGCCGATTTCCGCTCGCAGGGGCACGCCTTTCTTGATGTGCTGCCAGGCCTTTTCGCCGCCGCGGAGGTCGCGGTCGTCGATCTGCACGCGAATCTTGCCGTCGGCGTAGTCGCGCTGCTCGAGATCCTTGGCGAGCTGATCGCAATACTGGCGGACTTTCGCGCGGTCGTCGTCGCCGCGATAAATCGGCAGGATCACGATGTGTTTGGGCGCGAGGCGCGGCGGCAGGATGAGGCCGTCGTCGTCGCTATGCGTCATGATCAAGGCGCCGACGAGCCGCGTTGACACGCCCCACGAGGTCGTCCAGGCGAAGGACTCTCCGCCGGCCGCGTCCTGGAACTTGATCTCCTGCGCTCGCGAAAAGTTCTGGCCGAGGAAGTGCGAGGTGCCGGCCTGCAGGGCCTTGCGGTCCTGCATCATGGCTTCGATCGAATACGTCGAGACGGCTCCGGGGAACCGCTCGCCGGCCGTCTTTTCGCCCTTGATGACGGGCATCGCCATTTCGGTCTCGGCGAAGTCGGCGTAAACGTCGAGCATCTTCATCGTTTCTTCTGCGGCTTTG